>Ga0164243_10001054_pt1 | contig 47711 bp, 44 predicted proteins | sample OricompcompostOP_FD_108781 | JGI IMG/M metagenome (GOLD analysis project Ga0164243, IMG submission 108781) | Organic Plus compost microbial communities from Emeryville, California, USA - Original compost - Organic plus compost (OP) | ecosystem: Engineered > Solid waste > Mixed feedstock >...
GCGAGCCCGACCCGGCCCACGTCCGCGAGCCCGACCCGGCCCACGTCCGCGAGCCCGACCCGGCCCACGTCCGCGAGCCCGACCCGGCCCACGTCCGCGAGCCCGACCCGGCTACGCACCTCGGTGTTGGCGAGTTCGAAGCCGTACGACTCGACGAAGGCGCGGCCGGCGTCGGACCGTGCCGGTCCGCCCGGCCACTGCTGGTGCACGATGGTCATCAAGGAGGTCTGCTGTCCCTCACTGGCCCGGGCCAGGGCGTGCTCCATCAGGGCACTGCCCATGCCGCGGCGCCGGTGTTCGGGGTGCACTGCGAGGTCCATCGTCGCGTGGGAACCACTTCCTGGCGCAGCCAGCCGCAGTACGAGTTCCGCCACGATCGTGCCGGCGTCGTCGCGAATCACCGCGGTCGGGTCGCCGCGATGCGCCGGCGGCGCGTCGGGCTGGTCGACCGCATGACAGGCCTCGCGCAGTGCCGCCAGGTCGGCGGCGTCGGCGGGGGACAGGGCTGCAATCTCGTTGACCGGCCAGCTGGTGCGCTCCATCGCACATTGGTAGCACAGGAACAGACAAGGGGTCCAGCATCGTCCCAGCGGTGCGAGCCGCATGCTAGGTTCTGCCTCGGACGGGCAGGGACAGAGTCGGACAGTTCGTCGGGCCGACTGCCCCGAGGAGGCTGGATGGCGAGCCGGAAGATCGTCGCGGAGCGTCGGCAGGCGATGGTCGACGACATTCGCGAAGCGGGGCGGACCGGGCGGATCCGCCCCGGCGACATGATGCCGACCGTGCGGGAACTGTCGGAGAAGTACGAGTTGTCGCCGCAGACCGTGTCACTGCAGTTGCGCGAGCTCGCCGATGAGGGGGTGCTGCACACAGTGCCGCGGGTCGGGGTCTTCATGTCGGCGCAGGTTCCGGCCGTCACCGAGCCGTTCCTGATGATCTCGCCGCCGACCTACCTGGCCACCGAGCCGTCGAACTCCCTGCGCCTGCGGATCGGGTTCGAGGAGCGGGCGGCCCAGCTGGGGGTGGCGAGTGTCTCGATGCCACTCGACCTTGCGCTGGACCATCGTCGCTCCGGATCGCTGCCACCCCTGGCCGGTGTCCTCGACGCATCCTTGGTCGCTCCGGACTTCCGCTGGGAGCCGACGCCGGAGACGCCCTGGGTCCGCTACGCGACGCCGCGGTCGGACGAACCCGATGACGAGGTCGACCGGGTCTACCTGGACAACCACAACGGCGGCCGGATCGCCACCGATCACCTGCTGCAGCAGGGACATTCCACGATTGCCTTCCTCGGCCTGCACCATCTCCAGACCCATCGGCAAGACACCGAGTTCTCCGTGCATCGTGCGGCCGGCTGGGCCGAGAGCATGGCGGCTGCCGGTCGGGAGGTGGGCGATCTGCTCTTCACCCCGGACGTGGTCGGCGACGGCGGTGGTCGCGGCTCGGAGGTCGCGCTGGCCAGTTCGGCGGCGCGCGACCTTGTGACTCGTGACGACATCACTGCGGTGGTGGGTGCGAACGACCACGCCGTGCTGGGGCTGTTCGACCAGCTGCGGCGGGCCGACGTCGCCCATGACAAGTGGCCGGCCGTCGTCGGCTTCGACGGCATCCTTGGCCTGCGGGGCCAGTTGGTCACCTCGATCCGGCTGCCGTGGGAACAGCTCGGCCGGGCCGCGGCGGACATGCTGTGGGACCGCCGTACGGGCCGACTGACCGGCCCAGCGATCCGACGCCAGATCGGCATGACCCTGATCCCGCGACTGAGTTCCGGCCGCAACTGGAACGCCGAGGGTGGCGAACGGATGATCAGCTCGCTCCAGGGGTGATCGCACCCCTTGGCGCACCCGCGCCTGAATGATACTGTCTATTTTCAGCTGGATGGAACCACAGTGCCATTCTCGAGGAGAGATGTGTGATGACCACCCTTGACCTGACGACAACCCTCGGGCCGGTTCGTGCGCTGCACGGTGTGAACCTGGGCCCGATCGACCGCCGCTGGGGGCGGGACTACAGCAAGTACTTCGCAGCCGCGCAGATCGCCTCGGTCCGGCTGCACGACGCTCCTCTGCTGGCCGGCGAGGTTGCCGACCTGCACACCATCTTTCCCAACCCTGCAGCAGATCCCGACGACGAGCGCAACTACACCTTCGGCGTGACCGACCACTACCTGGCCGCGATCCGTGCCGCCGGTGGTGAGATCTACTTCCGGCTGGGGGAGAGCATCGAGCACGAGCCCGAGAAGGTGTTCGTCCGTGCCGACCGCTGGCAACCGGAGGCTCTGGCCCGGGTCTGCGCCAACATCGTGCGCCACTACAACGCCGGCTGGGCGAACGGCTTCGAGTGGGGCGTGAAGTACTGGGAGTTCTGGAACGAACCGGACTGCGGCAGTGGTGAGCTCCCGAACGAGCGGCGCAGTTGTTTCGCCGGAACGGCGGAGGAGTTCCTCGCCTTCTACCGGGCCGTCGCCCCGGCGGTGAAAGCAGCCGACCCGTCGGCCCTGATCGGGCTGGCCGGCTGGACCGGCACCTGGACGCGTGCCTGGCTCGCCGCCGACATCGACGACCGCGACGGCTGGTCCGGCTGGCTCGGCGTCGTGGCACGGGCTGCCGAGGAGGGTCTGCCCATCGACTTCGTCTCCTGGCACGACTACCCGTCGCAGTGGGGCCAGATCTCCGACCTGGCGCTCGGGGTGCGCGCCCGCCTGGACGCCCTCGGCCTCACCGAGGCGGAGAGTCACCTGACCGAGTGGTGCTGGGTGCCGACGATGCGGGACGAGCAGGGCGAGTACAACTGGGGCATGGTCCGGATGGGCAACGACTACGTCCGCTACGAGACCGCGTACGAGTACATGAACGGCCCGCGCGGCGCGGCCTACACCTTCGGCGCGCTCGCCATGATGCAGGACCTGCCGCTCGAGTTGTCCCACCACTACACCGGTACCAGCGAGAACTGGGGGCTGTTCCGGGTGAGCGGCCGGCCGACGACCAAGTACGAAGCCTTCGCCGAGTTCGCCCGCTTCCTCGCCGCCGGCGCAGAACGCGTCGCCGTGACGGGTCAGGACGACGACCGGTTGCGCGTCCTCGCCGTACGGACTGCGGACGGCACCGTACGGATCGCGGTCGCCAACCACGAGCCGGCGGCGGAGGGCTTCACGGCCGCCGTCAGCGGCAGCGAGGACCTGACTCTCGCCTCGGTCCGTACGTTGACCGAGGACGGCTGGGTCGACGGTACGGCGACGCTGACCGGATCCACGCTGCGGGTCGACACCACCGAGCCGCGGCTGACCGTCATCGAGCTGCGCTGACCCCGTCGTCGGTCCTGCTCGGCACCCCCGGAGGCATTCTCAGTGCCAGGAGTGATCCGGCCAGCAGCAGGACGGCGCCGACCCCGAAGCCCAGCGGGAAGGATCCCTGGTCGGCCAGCCAGCCGCCGACCAGGGGACCGAGGATCGCGCCGGCGTCGGTGATCATCGAGAACACCGCGACCGGCGTCCCGGTACGGCCACCGGCCGCGTCTCCGACCGCGGCTGCCGGTGCCGTGCCCTGGAAGGCCGAGCCGGCCCCGTACAGCGCGAGCATGCCGATCAGCACCCAGATGTTGCCGGCCAGGGACACCCCGACGATCCCCACCGCGCACACCACACCGGAGGTGATCATGGCGGGTCGGCGCCCGACCGTGTCGACGAACCGACCGGCGGGGGCCAGCAACAGGGTCTGGACCACAGCCGAGACAGTGAACGCGATCCCGGTCCACACCGGATCGTGCTGGAGAACAGTGACCACCAGGATCGGCACCAAGGAGTTGCGGGTGCCGAAGGAGTTCCAGCCCTGTCCGAGCCCGGCCACCAGCGCCGCCTGGTAACGGGCGTCGCGGAGTACCTGCCGGAACGGGCGGGGCGCCGCACCGGGGGTGATGTCGCGCTGCCGGCCGGACGAGCGCAGCAGCGCCAGTCCGATCACCCCGGCAACCGCCAGAGCTGCTGCATAGAAGAAGAACGGCGCCGTCAACGACACGGCGGCGAGTACCCCACCGATCGCCGGACCCGCCATACCGCCCAGCAGGAAGCCGCCCTGGTACATCCCGGCTGCCCGGCCGCGTTGCTCGGCGCTCACCGTGGTGAGCACCAGCGTCATGGCCGACACCGTGAACATGGCCGAGCCGATGCCGCCGAGCCCGCGCAGCACCAAGAACTGCAGGTACGACCCCGAGAGCGCCGCAATGGCGGTGGAGGCGGCCACGATGAACATCCCGATGCCGAGCACCGTGCGCTCCCCGAACCGGTTGACCAGCGGTGCGACCGCCGGAGCGAACGCCAACCGGGCCAGGGCGAAGGCCGAGATCACCGCCGACGCCTCGAAGGTGCCGACATGGAAGCTCTGGGCGAAGACCGGCAGCACCGGCAACATCACGCCGAAGCCGACGGCCACCGTGAAGGAGATGATCGACAGCACGATGATGCTGCGGGGCAGGCCAGTACGCACGGACCCGATCCTGTCATGTGTTGTCAGGAGTCGGCGCTGAGTCCCTCCACCAACAGCGCCTGGGCTGCCAGGTAGGTGATCATGATCGCCGCCGTCAGGCGGCCTTCGGCATCCCAGCGAGCCGGGCCGAAGAGGGCGGCGGCGACCATGCTGTCCGAGATCACGAACAGCAGGCCGCCGGCGACGAGGCAACGGCCGCGCCGACCACCCAGGGTGAGGCCGGCCCGTACGGCGGAGGCCGCCATGGCCGCGCACAGGCCGGCATAGCCGACGACCGGTACGGTCAACTCTCGCTGGCCGGCGCCGGCCAGCACCCGGTCCAGCACCGCTGCACCTGCTGCCACCACGGTGGTCGTGGCGGCCACGATGGCCCCGGTCAGGCCGCGGGGAGCGTCCCGACCGAGTCGCGTCAGTTCGGTGAGATAGGCCAGGTGGGCGACGCCGAATCCGGTGACACCACCGAGGATCCCCACCGGGCCAGGGGCCATCAGCGCCGTGTCGCCCACCGCAGAGGCTGCGAGGGCGACCCGTACGGCTGGTGCGGTGCGGCGACCGAGGGGATGACCAAGGGCCGGCATCAGCAACGGTTTCGTGACTCGGTTGACGATTCGGGCAGCCGGGTGCGGAATGACGGCCGAGGCGACGTGCACCGCGCCGAGGGCCCAGAAGGCCTTCACCTCAGTGAGGCTCTCACTTCAGGGCGGACCGCTGCTGCACCTGTTTCCAGGACAGCACCCAGTCGGTGTAGCCGTTGCCGATCTCCATGCCTCGGTCGCTGCCGGTGAACTCGGCAGGGTCACCAATCTCCATGTTCTGGAACATCCAGGCCGCATCGGCCAGTGACATCCCGGTGCAGCCGTGACTGGAGTTTGACCTGCCGAAGCGCGCCGCGTTCCAGGGTGCCGCGTGGAAGAACTCGCCGGAGTTGGTGAGCCGCATCGCGTATTCGACGTTGTCCAGGTCGTAGTACTCGGGATCGTTCACGTCCTCGGTCTCCGACCGCATCGGTGTCCGTCGCAGTTTCTCGCTGATCACCTTGGTGCCGCTGCGGGTGGTGAAGCCCGGCTTGCCGGCCGAGATCTTGATGGTGCGCGCGAGCTTGTCGTCGATGTAGACCTTGGTGGTGCACTTCTTCAGGTCGGTCTTGGCGACGACCTTGCGGCCGATGGTGAACGACCATGTCCGTGACACCTGCCCCCACAGGTCGTCGCCGGCCTTCACCCCGTTGAGCCGGGCGTCGACCGTCACCTTGGTGCCGGCCTTCCAGTACGTCTTCGGCCGGTAGTGCACCTCGGTGTCGCTCTGCCAGTACCAGCTGCCCTCCTGCTTGGGGCTGACGTCGACGTGCAGGTGCTTCTCGACGTTCTTCCGGTCGGTGACCGCAATGTCGAACCGGATGATCGCCGCCATGCCGACCCCGACCTTCATCCCGTCGAGGGGATAGATGGCTGGGAAGGTCTGCTGCTTCAGCGTCAGTGTCCGGGTGGTGAAGCTGCGGGTGAAGGTGGCTTCCTTGCCGTCGGCGTTCTTGGCCGTCGCTGTGACGGTGTACGTCGCACCGGGGTCGAGCCCGTCCGTGGCGGTCCACGTCGTCTTGTCCTTGTTGAGGCCGCCGGGCACCGTGACCTTCTCCGACTTGCCCTTCGAGTCGGTCACGGTGGCCGTCGCCGTCACGGTGTCGAGGGTGCCGTCACTCGCCTCCAGGATCAGCAGGGTGTCGACGTCGACGTCCTTGGCGTCGTCGCCGATGTTGCTGGTGAGCCGGACCGGCGGGGCCGGCGGTGCCGGTGACGCCGACGAGGCGGAGGTCGTCGGCCCGGTCGAGCCACCACCCGGGGTCTTGTGGGGTTGACCGTTGTCGTCCATCGGCACCGTCGGCGTGCCGCAGCCGGCAAGACCGGCGATGCCTCCGACAGTGAGTCCGAGCGCGGCCGTCACGGCCGTACGACGAGCAATGGTCATGGTGCCACAATGCCACCACATTCCAAGCAGGCCGAAAAGGCCTCAGCAGCTGTGACAGGATCGTTGCCCGTGCGAATCGTGATCGTTGGTGGCGCCGGAGTGCTCGGTACCGCCATCAGCCCCTTTCTCCAACAGGCGGGCCACCAGGTCGTGGCGTACGGCCCTGACGCGCCCTCGGCGGCGGGAGTCGAACACGTCCTCGGCGACGCGACCGACTTCGACGAGCTGGCCGCGGGGTTCGCCGGAGCCGACGCGGTCGTCAACTTTGCGCTGCGGGCCCCTCGTGGCGAGGGGCGCGACGAGCAGACCGAACCGGTCCGCGCAGCTTTCGCCGTCGGGGTGGGCAGTGTGTACGCCCAGCTGCGGGTCGCCGCGCGGCTCGGGGTGCCGGCCTTCGTGCAGATCTCGACGCTGTCGGTCCTCACCGGGTACGGCGTCCGCCAACGGTCCGCGCTCGAACCGGCCGACGGCACCGGCGTGTACGGGGTCACCAAGCGGTCGGCGGAGATCGCCTGTGAGGCCGAGGCCAGTCGCACCCCCGAGCTGACCGTGACCGCCCTGCGGCTGGGCTACCCGACTCGCGCGGAGTGGTGGCCGGCCTGGGGGAACCCGGTGGCGACCGAGCCGGCCGGCATTCCCGAGCTGGACGGGCGCCAGTACGCAGCGCTGCACCCCGCGGACCTCGCTGCCGCGGTTGCCCTGGCCGCGGCCCGGCGCGGGCCGTACCTGTGCGTCCCGGTCACGGCGGACGTCGCCGAGGTCGCCCTCACCGACCAGTGGCCGCACCCGTTGGGGTGGAGGCCCCTATATTCGTTGCCATGACCGACATGCAGGCGATCCTCGACGACCTGGCGGCCGGCCGGATCAGCACGGCCGAGGCGTCGCAACGGATAGCGGCGCTGCAGGCCGCCAGCGGCCCGAGCGACCCCCAGCCCACCGACGACTTCCCCGAGTACACGCCGCCACCCCCGCCCAAGGGCTTCAGCGAGGAGCAGCGCCGCGGCTCTGCGAGGGCCACTGGCAACAAAGGGGTCGAGCGGTTGCAGGTCCGTGGCTCCGGCCGTCGCGTCCGGGTCGAGGGAGATCCGGCGGTGGCGACCGTCTCGATCGACGGACCCCACGTACTGCGCCGCAACGGCAAGGTGCTCGAGATCACCAGTGAGGGTTCGCTGGCCCCCTCCTTCGACGGGCTGGGGCTGCTGCGCAGCCGCAACCTCAAGGAGGCCCGGGACAATGCCTTCGGCGGCAAGGAACTGGTGATCCGGGCCAACCCGTCGCTGCTGGTCGAGGTGGAGCTGTCCGGCGGTTCCCTCACCACCCACGACGTCGCCTACCTCGGTCAGGTCCGGGTGACGGGCGGGTCGGCGACGCTGAACGGGGTCGCCGAGTGCGCCGACGTGCTGGTGCAGGCGGGCCAGGCCGTGGTCACCGGCACCTTCCGCTCCGGACGCTCGCGCGTCCGGGTCGAGTCGGGTCGGGGTGTGATCGAACTGGGTGGTGATTCCAACGTCACCGTTCGCAGCGACGCCCAGCTGGGGAAGGTGGCCTGGTCGGGAGCCCACACCGGAGACGGCGACGAGGTCGTCCTCGGGTTGGGGAACGCCCGCCTCGACGTCGAGGCCGTGATGGCGTACGTGTCGGTGAAGGCCGGCAGCTGAGTCGTGCCGGTGATGACACGAGCCCCGCACCTGATCGGTGCGGGGCTCGTGTCTGGCTGAGTGCCATCGGGCGCTCAGCCCGATGGAATACGGACTAGCGGGTGAAGGGCTTCACCTTCACGATCGTCACGGAGATGGACTTGCCGTTCGGCGCGTCGTAGGACGCCTCGTCCCCGACCTTCTTGCCGAGGATGGCCGAGCCGAGCGGGCTCTGCGGGCTGTACACCTGGATGTCTTCGAGGGAGTCGTCGACCCCGAGCACCTCGCGTGAGCCGAGCAGGAAGGTCTCGGTGTCGGAGGTGTCGCCATCGAAGGCGATCGTCACCTCGCTGCCGGGTGCCACCTGCTTGGCATCAGCCGGCGCCTCGCCGACCTCGGCGCGGCGCAGCATGTCCTGCAGCTGGCGGATTCGGGCCTCCTGCTGGCCCTGCTCCTCGCGGGCAGCGTGGTAGCCGCCGTTCTCGCGCAGGTCGCCTTCTTCGCGGGCGGCAGCGATGCGTGCCGTCACTTCGGCACGCCCATCAGTGGTGAGGTACTCCAGCTCATTGCGGAGCTTCTCGTAAGCATCCTTGGTGAGCCAGATGGTCTCGGACGTCATTTCAGCCATCGGGACAGTGTACGCAGGCACGCAAGTGGGCCCGGGGAAGTCTTTGCCGGTGCGCTCCGGCTGCCGTTCGGGCGGTACCGTTCAGTCCATGTCCCGGACTCGTACCGCGGCGTTGGATGCCGATGCCACCGCGCGGTTGGCGCGCCGCTACCCGCCTCCTCGGGTGTCGCGGAGTGCTGCCATCGGCATCATCGTGGTGGTGGCTGCGGTCTTCGTCGGCTGGGTCGCCTGGGCCGGTGTCGGGCTCGCGACCCCGGCGGTGTCGGGCCGGATCAACAGCTTCGACATCGAGTCCGACACCGCCTCGGCCTTCCACCTGACCGTCGAACGGCGCGATGCCTCGGTCACCGCGGTCTGCCGGGTGATCGCCCAGGCGGACAACTTCGAGCGGGTCGGCGAGCTGTCGGTCGAGGTGCCGCCGGGGACCAGCACTCGGATCGAGGTCAACGACCGGATCAAGACGTTCCGGCGCCCCACGTCCATCTCACTCGACGGCTGCCACGTCGGCTGAGCCCTGCACGCCGACGGAGTTGGGAACTCGGCGCGGTCTCGGCGAAGATGTCGTCCATGACCTCTGCGCCCCGCCTCGACCAGTTCGGTGAGCCGTTGCGCCTGCTGCACGTGCACGCGCACCCGGACGACGAATCCAGCAAAGGTGCCGCCTCGACGGCGATGTATGTGTCCCAGGGCGTCGAGGTGATGGTCGCGACCTGTACCGGCGGTGAGCGGGGGTCGATCCTGAACCCGGCCATGGACCGGCCCGAGGTGCTCGCCAACATCAGTGAGATCCGCCGTCAGGAGATGGACCGGGCCCGCGAGATCCTCGGGATCAGCCAGACCTGGTTGGGCTTCGTCGACTCGGGACTGCCGGAGGGGGACCCACTGCCACCCCTGCCGGAGGGCTGCTTCGGTCTCACCGACCTGCAGGTGGCGACCGCGCCCCTGGTGCAGGTGATCCGTGAATTCCGTCCCCACGTGATGACCACCTACGACGAGCGGGGCGGTTACCCGCACCCCGACCACATCATGTGCCACCGGATCAGCGTCGAGGCCTTCGACGCCGCCGCGGACCCGGAGCGGTTCCCCGAGGCGGGCGAGCCGTGGGAGGTGTCGAAGCTCTACTACCACTTCGGTTTCCACCATGCGAAGTTCGTCGCCCTGGACGAGGCGATGGCCGCCGCCGGGCTGGAGTCCCCGTACGCCGAGCGGCTGAAGTCGTGGACGCGCGAGCCCGAGTGGGAGCAGCGGGTGACGACGAAGGTGCCCTGCGCGGACTGGTTCGAGACTCGTGACCGGGCGCTCATCGCCCATGCCACCCAGATCGACCCCAAGGGTCCCTTCTTCGCCGTGCCGAACGAGATCGCCCGGCAGGCCTGGCCGACCGAGGACTTCGAGCTGGCACGGAGCCGGGTCGAGACGTCCTTGCCCGAGGACGACCTGTTCGCCGGGATCCCGTCGGAGGCCGAGGCCACCGACCTGGCTAGCTGAGCACCTCGGCGTCCTGCAGGATCCGTCGCAGGCCGCCGGCACCCGTCGCTGGATCATGCCGTACGGCGGCCAGGCCCACGGCGCGGGCGGCGGCGACATTGTCCTCGCGGTCGTCGATGAACAGCGCCTCCTCGGGGCGTACGCCTTCGGCAGTGAGGATGGCGCGGAAGTAGCGCGGATCGGGCTTGGCGACACCGAGCTGGTAGGACGGGTAGTGCGCGTGCATCATCTCGAGGTGCCGCAGTGCCTCCATGGCGGCCCACCGGTGGTCCTGCTGGTTGGTGGCCAGCACGCATCGCCGGCCCGCGGCCCTGACTTCGGCGACGATGTCGAGGGCGTCGGGGAAGATGTCGATCGTCGTCCACACCTGGAGCAGGTCGGCCACCGGGAGTGAGAGCTCCTGGGCAGCGATCAGGGCCGTCATGGCGTCGACGAAGCGGGACTCACCAGCCAGTGCCGGACGTTCAGCGAGTCGGCAGGCCTCGGGGAAGTCTGGCCCCCCGATCGCGACCAGCCGCTCGATCCAGCCGGGCGTCGCATCCTGGAGGACACCGTCGGCATCCCACAGCACCACCGAGATCGTCACGGTGCGAGGTTAGGGCATCGGCGAGGCTGGCGTAGTCTTGGGGGCATGATTCCGCTGGACGGTGAGGCGCTCGCCGACGTGGCCAACCCCGGAGTGATCCCGCTGGTGATCCTCGTGGTGATGTTCGTCGCGGTGTTCTTCCTGTGGCGGAGCATGCGGAAGATGCTCATGACGATGGACCCGGACCTGCCGCGCAAGGCGGACCTGGAGGCGGAGGAGGCTTCCAGGCCCGACGACAGCGTGCGCAGGCCCGGTGACGCAACGCGCAAGCCGGTCAGCCCGGCCGCCAGTCCGATCTCGCCCGACGTCGGCTGACGCCATGGATCGTTTTGCCGGTCGGGTGGCCGTCGTCACCGGCGCCGGGCACGGGATCGGCGCTGCCACCGTACGGCGATTGGCCGACGAGGGTGCCCGCGTCGTGCTGGCTGACCTGGACGTCGCGGCCGCGGCGGCGGTGGCGCGCTCCTTGCCCGACGGCATCGGTCACGTGGTCGAGCTCGACCTGACCGTACGGGAATCGGTCGATGCCGCGGTTGCGGCCGGAGCCGAGCACTTCGGACGGCTGGACGTGGTCGTCAACACTGCTGGTGGGTCCGTCGGGACCGGTCTGGACGACGGTGTCGTCGGCGGTGACGACTCGTTGTGGGACGCTGACCTGGCACTGAACCTGACCGGACCGAAGCGGGTCATCCGCGCCGCGCTGCCGTACCTCGGTGACGACGGGGGCGCGATCGTCCTGGTGAGTTCGGTCAACGGCCTGGCCGCGTTCGGCGGACTGGCCTACTCCGCTGCCAAGGCGGGGCTGTCCTCGCTCGCCAAGAATCTCGCGGTGACCCTCGGACCGAAGCGCATCCGGGTCAACGTGGTCGCCCCGGCCACCATCCGGACCCGGGTCTGGGACGGTCAGGGCAGTGGCGACCAGCACGCCTGGTTGTATCCGTTGGGACGGATCGGTGAACCGGAGGACGTGGCGAACGCGATCGCCTTCCTGGCCTCCGACGATGCTGCCTGGATCACCGGGACCACGTTGCCGGTCGACGGGGGAGTGCTGACCGGGCCCAAGGTCGCGGGGAACCAAGCATGACCTATCGGCCGCTGATCTACTGGCTGCCGCAGATCCTGTTGTCGGCGATGCTGGCCGTCATCGGCGTGGCCGGGGGATGGTTCGTCCGGGGCACCGAACTCGACACCGACAACCGCGGCACCATGATGCTCGTCGTCGGCCTGGTGTTCGTCGCGCTCACCGGGTGGCTGGTCGTACGGATGGTCCTCACCCTGCGTCGGCAACAGGCCCAGTACGACTGGGCGGCGGCACAGCAGAGGTCGGTGGCGGGTGCCGACGAGTCCGTCGTACGGGAAATCGCCGAGCGGGCGCGCCGGGGCGAGCTGAGCCGGGCCGAGGTCGAGGCCTTGCAGGCCCACCAGCCGGACCTGCCGTATCCGGGAGTGCTGCCGAAGGCATGACCGGGCCCCCGTTACGTCATCAGGCGTACCGAGGGTGTCGCCCGTGAGCGGATGTGACCCGCCCTCTCCCGTCCCAGACTGGGAGTCATGTCCGGGAACCCGAGCCACTGGCAACTGCTCCGTCGCTGGCGTCAATCCGTCCTCGTCCTGCACCTGATGTCGGCAGCCGCCTGGTTCGGTGTCGACGTCGTCGTCGCCGTCCTGGTGGTGACCGGGTGGTTCGCCGACGACCTGGCGCTGCGGAGCCTTGCCTACCGTGGCCTGGCCAACTTCGTGACGGTGCCGATGCTGGTCTCGGCCCTGGTGTGCCTGGCGACCGGGGTGGTACTCGGGCTCGCGACGAAGTGGGGGTTGGTGCGCTACTGGTGGGTGGTGGTCAAGCTGGGCCTCAACCTGGTGCTGTGCACCTTGATCATCGTCGTGCTGCAGCCCGGGATGCCGGAGGTGGACGCCTACGGCCAGGAGCTGCTCGCGGGGGTGCCGGACCCGGCCGTCGTGCGCAACCTGTTCTTCCCGCCGGCGGTGTCACTCATCACCCTGACCTTCGCGGTCGTTCTCGCCGTGATGAAGCCGTGGGGTCGTCTGCGGCGCGGTCGCCGTCTGGATGGTTGACCCCTCAGCGCTGTCGACGTGCTCCGCGTTCCCACCAGTCCGTCGGCGGATTGTCGGCAATGATGTGGGCTGCGATCTCGACATTGCCCAGGTTGCAGAACTTCCACAGTTCCTTGGCGGCGCGGGAGTACTGGAAGACCACCTCGTCGACATCGAAGGCGTCGAGCTCCGCGGCTCGGTGCCGGTCGATGGCGTCGGCCAGACATTCGACGAGTCCGTTGAGTTGTTCTTCGTGATAGGCCCCGACCTTCTCTCGGGCTGCCCGGCGCTCTGCCTTGGTGGACACCGTGTGAGGCTAGCGGCAGAACGGGTCGGGATCCACTGTCGCACGAGTCGCTGCCGCGCGGCTGGGGGTGGCACTGGGGCGTGCGACGGAAAGATCAGTTCGATCCGAACCTGCCAGGATGACATCGCGGAGCGGGCTCGCGCTGCGACTCCGGGTGGGCGTGATGCTCAGTTCCTCGACGTCCTCTTCGAACAGCCGTACTGCCGGATCGGCACGGTCGCCGAACGGTGTGAGGTTTCGCGGCAGACGGCGTCGTCGTGGTTGCACGCCTTGGTGGCGGCGAACCTGCTCAGCGACATCAAGGTCGGCAGGGAGATTCTCTTCGTCAACCACGAGTTCTTGGATGTGTTGACTCGGCCCGAATGACCCCGGGGTCCTGCTGGCGAGGTACCTCGCCGTGACAAGCTGGTGGCGTGACGAACCGGCTGGCAGATTCCCTGAGCCCCTACTTGCGACAGCATGCCGACAATCCGGTCGACTGGCGCGAATGGGGACCGGAGGCGCTCGCCGAGGCGCGCGAGCGAGACCTGCCGATCTTCCTGTCGATCGGCTACGCCGCGTGTCACTGGTGTCACGAAGTTCCCCGGTTGGCGGCTGTCGACGGAAGTTCGCGAAACCGCAGGTCAGCGGCCTCGGGGTGGTTCGCGTCGAATCGGCGAGTGCCGCCGTTAGACACCGTTTCCGGGGCTTCGTGCATCACTTCGGCCCCATGACTGACGACCCCGTGGCAGCCAAGCTCGACGTGTTGAAGGACCTGACGCGTCTCGAAGACATGTTAACTTTCGGGCCGATTCTTAATGTGTTGCGTATTTGCAACAGTCTCGTAGACTGGTGGGCGTGGACCTAGCAGAGCGCATCTCGACGCTGCGCCGCGTGAACGGGCTGAGCGCTCGTCAGCTCGCGGCGCTGGTCGACGTTGCCCCGACCACGGTCACGCGGATCGAGTCCGGTGCGGTGAGCCCGTCGTTCGATCTGGCGCAGGAGATCCTGACGGTGCTGGGGGAGCCGATCGGCTTCACGGGCGCGGCGGATGTGGATGCGATCGCGACCGCCCGTCTTGCGCTCGACCCGGATCTCGACGTGGCGTCGACTCCGGGCGTCGAGCTGTGGCGCCAGCGTTGGGGCCGCATCGGACTTCTGGATGGCGAAGGTCGAGTCACTCCCGGCAAGGAAGCGGACCTACTGTTCCGCGCGGGACGCGCAGCACGCCTGACGCGGCGCGCCGGAGCGGTGGACTTCACCGCGGGGCTGTCCGCGAATGAGGTCGCTGACTTGCTCCGCGGGACCGGCATCGACTACGCACTCACCGGTGATGCCGGAGCTAACCGGTACCGGTCCAGCGCGGGGGAGGCCTGGCCCGTTCTCTACGTCGAGGACGTTGCTCGGGCCGCCGAAGCCGCCGGCCTCGCGCGCAAGGCGTCCGGTTCGTTCGGCATGCGCGTCACCCTCATCCCGTTCGACGGCGTGAGCGAGGTCGGACGTGTGGACATCGCCGGCATCGTGGTCGTCGCTCGCGACCAGGTCATCATCGACGCCTACGGTGGCATCGACCGCATGGTCGAGCAGGCCGACATCCTCATGGGGAGGCGCGTGGCGTGACGGACTTCAAGGAGCCGCGCACCGAGATCGAGTGGAGCCGCCGCGCGATCATCAACGTTGTCGAAGTGCTCCAGGCCCACGCTGAGTCGCTGACGTTGGTCGGCGCTCATGCAGTCCTGCTGCGGACGATGAACCTCGATGTCCCCCGGATGCCGACCGGCGACGGCGACCTCGGAGTGACGCCCGGCCTGGTCGGCGACCTGCCAAGCATCGAGGCCCTCCTGGCCGACGCCGGTTACGAGCACCGCACAACAGCTCGTCCCGGACTGTGGGGCAGGACGGCCTACGACGAGGTCGACGGCACGCGGTCGTACCGCGAGAAGATCGATCTGCTGGCGCCGCACGGGTTGTCTGGCACGGCAAGTCGCAACAAGCGTGGAGTCCCGGCCCTTCAGCCCGCCCACGGCAAGCTCGCGGTTGGCAACGCGCTCGGTCTCGAACTCGCTGCCTTCAACCGATCGCTCGTCACGATCACCGACTTCGCCGACCCGCGGCTGACGGCTGACCTCCACGTCGCGGACATCCCGGCGCTCATCCTGGCAAAGGGCTCGAAGATCGGTGAACGGTTACGGGAGCCGCGCAAAGGTCCGGTTCGCGACAAGGATCTGGGCGACCTCTGGCGGCTCATGGCCGTGACTGACCCGGCGGAGACTGCCCGCGTGATCGAGGAGTTCGTCGATCACGCCGAGGTCGGTGTCGACGTGCGTCAGAGTGTCGAGTGGACGGCCGAGGTGCTGCGTGACCCGGTGAGCGCGGAGCGCGCCAAGTTGGTTTTCGACACGTTCGTTGATCCGGCTGAGATCGACCGCATCTTTGCGGCGTGGCGGGACGTGCTGGGGACGAGCGAAAGTTGACCCGGTGAGGGGAGAAGGTGGCTGGTGTCTCTGAAGAAGGGCCACAGGCTGACGTGCACCGGCATCGAATACGAGTTACAGGAGACGGTCGGTGCTGGTGGGTCGGGCGATGTGTGGCTTGCACAAGCGCAGGGAAGCCTCTGGGCCGTCAAGGTGCTCAAGGCTGGTGCCGATCACAAGAAGATCGAACGGTTCGACCGCGAAGCTTCATTCCAAGAGAGTTGCGGACACGACCACGTTGTGCCTGTCATCGGGAGAGGCGAGCACGAGGGTCATCCCTTCTACATCATGCGGTACTACCCGGAGACGCTTCGGCGCGTCATCGGTCGAGGCGGAGCGGATGCGAGGACGCTGCTGTCGTATGTCGAGCAGATTGGCGCGGCGCTTCAGTTTGCACATGAGCACGGCATCGTGCATCGCGACGTCAAGCCGGAGAACATCGTCGTAGAGGGCGAGTCCGCGGCCTTGGCAGACTTCGGGATCGCTCACTTCGTGGACTCCAGCCTGACATCGGCGGGCGATCTGGTCGGCAACCGGGACTACCGCGCTCCCGAGCAGCAAAGGGGCCGCGACGCCCGCGACGTGGGACCGGCGGCGGACGTCTATGCCCTGGGCTTGATCGTCAACGAGTGCTTCACCCGAGAGACGCCCGCCGGTCCGAGTTACACCTCCGTCGAGGCGTCTCATCCACTCATGTCCTACCTTGACCCAATCGTGGCGCGGATGCTCGCACAGAGCCCTGGCAACCGGCCCTCCGTTGTAGATGTGTTGACCGACATTCGGTTCTTCGAGGCGAAGAAGAACGACGAGATCGCCGACATTGAGGAAGCACTCCGGCTAGATGACAACGTTCCCCAGGGCGACGCCGAGCAATTCGATCCACTGTTTCAGCAAGCGAGCGAAGACATTTGGTACGCGACGAACCTCATCGCGTCGAAGACCCCTGCCCAACTCGCGCAGTACAACGGGAACTGGCACACGCGTGTGGGCTACCAGGCTGATGCGTTCTTGAGGAATCTCTGCGTGCAGTCGCGGTTGCTCGACCTATGCCGCAACGAGTTTGACTATGAGAGAAACATCTACAAGGGCGGCCAGTTCTACAATCCGCTCGACGTAGGCGGCGACTCGAAGCACAGGGAACTGTATGACCAGGCGCAGGCTCTCGTGGCAGACCACCCGCTACCACGTGAGCACGATCTGAGCGGGCGGATCCTGAAGACGTTCGCTTCGTGTGCCGACTACCACTGTGATGAGCTTCTGACCGAGGCCGTTCGGACCGTGGCTGACGTAGATGAGAACCTCCTCGACGCCCCCATCCTCTGGATGGTCAACTACCTTGCGTCGTACGTCCCCTCCATCAGGGACGTTGACGACCTCGCTGACCGCGTCCGCATCAACGGGTGGCGATCGGCGACGTTCGATGAGAACAAAGATGATGCCGAGCTCTTCAACAAGATTCCACGTGTCCTGGACCCCGATCCGGTGTTCGAAGCGTTCAAGAAATCGTGGGATGTCGCCATCACAAGGAACGATGGCAGGCGATGCTCCATCATGTTCCGCACGCCCAGTGAGTATCAGCGTTTTCGTGCCTACGCCCTTGGGTGCGCGGAGCCGCAGTCCCTGTTCGAAGCAGACGTCGAGGACCTGTTCCGAAATGCAGTGCGCGCTGGAGGCATCACGCAACTCGGGCTCGGGTTGGATTTCGATGTCAGCAACACTCTCGCCAGGATTCTTGGCCTTCGCGATATCTGATGACGGTTGCGGAGCGGCCTAGAGTTTCCTCTCGGAGCTCTCAGGCCGAGGAACGAACGGACCCGTCTTACCCCGCATGCCGTCGTCGCTTGGGCTGGTCTCGCCGCCCTCGACGAGCTCAAGGCCATCGCTGAGGAGAAGGATCGGATGCGCGAGTTCGCGAAGCAGGCTGGCCTACCCGATCGAGCCTTTGGCGTCTACGCCGCGCTGAGCGCATAGCCGGCATTGAGCGGGCCCAGAGTCGACATCCAGCACATCGCGACGACCATCGAGATCGCGGCGACCAGTTCCCGCACTGGAAGCAGAACCCGGACGAGCGCCGACGCCTCCGTAGCGGCCTCTACAAGCCGCTGCTGGACAACAAGGCGGCGAGCTGACCGCGCGGGTCCTTGCGGCCGCGCTGGGAGAAGATCGTCTTCGCGCCCCTTCTCCATCACGAGATGGCTGGGCTCGATCCGCCACTTCGCGACGAGCACGCCGCCGATGGTCGGCAGGATGTGGGCGTTGAGCCGCGACTCGCGCTGTTCCATCGTGCGGGGCCAATTGCCGCGTTCGATGCTGTCCTTGAGGTACTCATTGCCGAGCATCTCGACCGAGCGGCTCGCCCGGACGTCGGCGTCAGCCGGGGTGTCCTTCTCGGTGTCGAGCGCGGCCTCGGCCCGGGCGAAGATCTGGCGCTCCTCCTCCTCGGCGTTCGCCCGACGCAGTATGCGCTTCCACGGCTCGCCCTCGCCGGCAGGGGCACGGAACATCACCTGGCACTTCGTGCCACCGTCCTCCGGTGCGTAGAGACTGACCTGCCACGGGCGCGCTGCCGCCGAGCGTGTGGGGCTTGCCCTGGGTCGGGAGCGTGGGATTCTTGCTAGAGACCATCGGTGTCCCTCCTAGCTAGGCTGGACGAGTAGGAGTCGCGCCCGGCTCCCCGAAATCTGCTTCGTGTATCACTCTGGTGTGTCACTTTGCTCAAGGTGAAACACATGCCACTCGTCAGGAGTCAGAGCAATGGCCAACCGTCTCGCCAACGCGACCAGCCCGTACCTGCGACAGCACGCCGACAATCCGGTCGACTGGCGCGAATGGGGACCGGAGGCGCTCGCCGAGGCACGCGAGCGAGACTTGCCGATCTTCCTGTCAATCGGCTACGCCGCGTGTCACTGGTGCCACGTGATGGCCCGGGAGTCCTTCTCCGACAGCGAAGTTGCCGAGCTGGTCAACACCACCTGCATCCCCATCAAGGTCGACCGTGAGGAACGCCCCGACCTCGATGCCGTCTACATGGCAGCCACGATCGGCCTCACCGGGCAGGGCGGCTGGCCGATGTCGGTCTGGCTGACACCGGAGGGCACGCCGTTCCATGCCGGCACCTACTTGCCGCCGGAGCCGCGGCACGGCTTGCCGTCGTTCAGCCAAGTGGTGGCGGCGGCGGCGGAGGCTTGGCGCGACCGCCGCGAGGAGGTTCGTACGGGGGCTGCGAGCATCGCCGCCGAACTGGCCCGCCGCGCCGATGCCCCGCCGCCAGGGACCATCGCCTCCGACGACATTGACGCCGCAGTACTGCGTCTCGCCGCCGACTACGACGAGGACAATCCCGGTTTCGGTGGGGCGCCGAAGTTCCCGCCCACCATGGTGCTGGACGCCTTGTTGGCCAGGGCTGCCCAGGATGACGGTGCCGTCGCCGACCGTGCCTGGACGATGGCACGCGACACCTGCCTGGCGATGGCCAACGGTGGCATCCACGACCAGCTCGGCGGCGGCTTCGCCCGCTACAGCACCGACCGTGCCTGGGTGGTGCCGCACTTCGAGAAGATGCTGTACGACAACGGACTGCTGCTGTCGACCTACACCCGTGCCGGGCTCGAGGCTCAGCGCCGTGGGGAGGACAGCAGCCGGTTCACCGAGGTGGTGGACCATCTCGTGGACTGGCTCGCCGGCGAGATGACCACGCCGCAGGGCGCCTTCGCCTCCTCACTCGATGCCGACTCCGACGACGAGCACGGCCACCATGCCGAAGGCGCCCACTACGTCTGGACCCCCGAACAGCTCGCCGCGATCGACCCTGACCTGCCAGCAGCCTTCCGGGTCGGTGACGCGCCATCCTTCGAGCACGGAACCTCTGTCCTGCAACGTGATCCGGCGATCCCGGTGACCGAGGACGTACGGCGTCGGGCGTTGGCGGTGCGCAACCGGCGTCCTCGTCCGGCCCGCGATGACAAGGTCGTCGCAGCCTGGAACGGCTGGGCGATCGCCAGCCTCGCCGAAGCAGCCATGGTGCACGACCGTCCCGCATGGCTCGAGCTCGCAACCCGCGCCGCCATCGCCGTACTGGACCTGCACGCCGATCAGGGCAGTGGAAGGCTGGCGCGGACCTCCTGCGACGGCACGGTGTCGGCCGCCCCAGGGACGGCGGAGGACCATGCTGCGATGGCCCACGGCTGCGCAGTGCTGGCGGCCGCGACCGGAGAGGCACTCTGGCTGGATCGTGCCATCGGTCTGCTGCGACAGCTGGACGATCACTTCGCTGCCGAGGACGGAGGGTTGCACGACACTGCCGACGACGCCGAGGCGCTCTACCTACGTCCACGTGAGCTGGCCGAGAACGCGACGCCGTCAGCGACCTCGGCGGCGTTGCGGGCCGCTCGCACGGTCGCTCGACTCACCGGCGAGGGCCACTGGTACGACCGCGCCGACCGGCTTGCCCACACCATGGGCGCCCTCATCGAGCAGGCGCCGCGGGCCGCGGGCTGGGCCCTCCATGACGCGATCACCGAGCTCGGTGCGCGCCCTGCCGCCGAGGTCGCGATCGTCGGTGCCGCGAACGGCGACGCTGACGAACTCGTCGCCACGGCCTGGCGCGAGTCCCCGCCCGGATCAGTGGTCACGACCGGAGCAGGGATTCCCATCCTGCAGAGAAGAACGGCGCTGGATGGCAAGGCCACAGCGTACGTGTGTCGTCGTCAGGTCTGCCGCCTGCCTGTCACCGACCTCGCCGCGCTACGCAACGAGCTGGTGCGCTAGGGTCCGAAGACATGAGCGAGACGCCACAGACACTCCGGATCGGCATCGTCGGCGCCGGGGGCAACACCCGACTGCATCACATCCCGAAGCTGCAGGCGATCCCCGGGGTCGAGGTCGCCGCCGTGGCCAACCGAAGTCGCGAGTCGGGCCAGCGGGTTGCCGACGAGTTCGGCATTCCGGCTGTCCACGAGCACTGGTGGGAACTGCTCGCCGACGACAGCCTCGACGCCGTGGTGATCGGCACCTGGCCCAATCTGCACGCGCGCGTCACGCTCGCCGCGCTGGCGGCCGGCAAGCACGTGTTGTGCGAGGCCCGTCTGGCCCGTACGGTTGCCGAGGCCCGCGCCATGGTGGCCGCGGCTGACGCCCATCCCGACCTGATCACCCAGGTCGTGCCGTCACCGTTCACCCTGGCGCTCGACACCACCGTCAGTCGCCTGCTCGGCGAGGGAGCCATCGGTGAGCTCATCAGCGTGGATGTGCATGAGCGCAGCGGTTTCGCCGATCCGGACGCTGCGATCACCTGGCGCCAGTCGACCGAGATCAGCGGTGTCAACATCATGTCGCTGGGCATCTGGTACGAGGCGATCCTGCGATGGCTCGGCGAGGCCGAACGCGTCTCCGCCTTCGCCCGGACCACGGTGCGGCATCGTCTCGACCCCTCCGGGATCCGACGACCCGTCGGCATCCCCGACCACCTCGAGGTGGCCGCCGAGATGGTCAGCGGAGCCCTGCTGCGGATCCTGATCAGCCAGGCCTCCGGCTTCGGCCCGGCCAACGGGGTGCACCTGTACGGGACCGACGGAACGCTGCACATCGGCAACGGACAGCTCACCCTCGGCCGTCGCGGTGATGCCGAGCCCACCGTCGTGGAGATCCCGGAGCGCGAGGCAATCGGCTGGCGGGTCGAGGAGGAGTTCGTCGGCGCGATCCGCGGCACCGAAGTGGTCGGGCGGACCACCTTCGCCGACGGCGTGCGCTACCTCCGGTTCACCGAAGCGGTGCACCGCAGCATCCGTGAGCACCGTCAGGTGGCGCTCACCGAGCTGTGAGCTGATCACTGGGGTGCGAGAACCACTTCCAGATAAGGAATGTTCGCCGACTGACGGCTGTGGATCTCGGTGGCCAGTCCCTGTCCGGTCGCCGGCTCCTGGACCACGCCGACAACGATCGACCCACCTCCGGCGACGGCACCGGTCAGTCCGCTGGTGAGGTCCACGGTGTGCCAGTCGGCTGTGCTGTCCAGGGTCAGTGCGCCGAGCCGGTCGCCCAAGGTGGGCTGGTTCTTCCAGGTGGTGGTCGCTTCGTCGACCTCACCGTTGGCCCGACGGAAAACCAGCTCGGTGACGGTGCCGTTGTTGTCGGCCACCTTGCCGTAGAAGTGCAGCAGCACCTGTTTCACTTCGCGGTCCTGGCGCTCCGGTGTGAACGAGAGGAAGGCGCGTCGGGTGAACCCGGAGTCAGCGTCGGGGACGAACTTCACCAGCACCTTGGAATCCCGGCCGAAGACCTTGTCGGCGTACGAACCGTCACGGACATAGGTGTCGGCGACGCTGACGAACCTGGGCCGGTCCGGGTCCGCCACGGTGACCTCCACCCTGGTGTGCAGCAGCCGGTGGTCCTCGGTCCGGCCGATCGCAGCGATCACCGCCTCGCCGGTCTGCATCCCCGTGACCTGGCCGGTGTCCGACACCGTCGCCACCTCCGGGGACAGCGACACCCAGCTGATCGTGACCCCATCCAGGTCGGCCGTGCCTCCATCGGTCGACCGGCCGGTGAGTACCGCGGTTGCGGTGCCTCCGACCGGGACCGGATCGACGGTGAGCTCCAGGCTTTCCAGGCGGTTGACGCGTTCCACGGCGACGGTCCGCCCGGGGATCTCCAGTTCGGTGATCGAGTTCCAGCCGTTGGCCGAGTTGCCATGTCCGACAATGCGCAGGTAACGCGCAGTGGTCGAGCCGAAGCTGTGTGTCTCGAGGTCGTTGGTCGTGCCGCTGCTGGCACCACTGAACACCGTGGTCCACGTCGTGGCATCGGCGGCGGCGACCTGGACGTCGAAGCGGGAGGTCCGGGTCGTGCCCGCGTTCCAGGCGATCCTCACACTGTCGACGACGCCGTCGGAGCCCATGTCGTACGCGATCCACTGCCCGTCGCCCTCAGCTGACCACCGGGTCGACAGGTCGCCGTCCATGGTGTTGGCAGGCACGTTGCCGTCGTCGGTGCTGGCGATGATCGTGGACGGGAAGTTTCCCAGTCCCAGGGGGAGTTGCGGCCACACCCAGTAGATCCCACGCCGGGCGCCGCCACGTGTGGCGATGACCTGGGTCGGTTCGCCGCGCCGGCCCGGCACCACCCGCACGTGGGTGCCGGTGGGAGCACTGGCCGTCACGGTGCCGGACAACGCGGGGACGCCGTAGCTGAAGTTGGTCGGCGAGAACGCCGGGACATCGTCACCGTCGATCTGCAGACCACTGATGAGGGCGACCTCCTCGGCAGGGTCGGCCCAGTCGGCCAGAGGTTCGACCGGTGCGACGTCCGGCACCACCGCACCGGCCACCAGAGGGGTGAACTCGACCACGACCCGCGCGCTGCTCGTGGCGGGCAACCACACAGCCAGCTTGCGCAACCCGTCGTTGGCCGCCTGCCCCGTCGGGTCCGGTGAGGTCCACAACGGACGCGCCGCCATCTCCAGCAGGGTCGCGTCCGCCGGGCTCACCAACCGTGCCAGCAACTTCTGCCCGCTCTGTCCCAGAGTCGCACTGCGACCGTCCGCGGCGACGGTGATCGTGGCAGCGGTGTGGGCGAACCACCACAGGTCACGCGGCTGGGATGTGGTGATCTCGTCCTGCACCACGATCCGCCGGCGGTGGGAGAACAGCCGCCATCCCCGCCGCCACGAGGTGATCGAGGGGTGGGCGTCACTGCCGTCGATCACGAACCAGGACTCGTCCGGGCCGGTCCCGCGGGCCACCACGGTGCCGATCGCGTCGACCTGCTGACCGGGATCGGTGCCAGGGCTGACGACCAGCGTGTTCTGGCCCTCGGGACGCTTGCGGTAGTAGGTCCATCGCTCGTCGTGGAAGTAGCCCGGCAGGTTGTAGTCGTCGCTGCCGAGTTCGACGAACCATCGTTGCCCGAGCGCGTCCAGCACCCACGAGCCGATGTCGAGGTCGGCGTGGCTGGTGGCGTTGGCCCCGGCCTTGCCGGCCAGGAAGATCGACTCGTCCCGCTCCCAGCCGCTGCGAGCCGTGGCCACCGCACAGTGGGCGAAGTAGGCATCGAGTGAGGTCTCACTCGCCACCGGTCCGCGGGTGTGGCTCGGGTCGTACCAGATCAACCCGATCGGCAGTTGCGCCCAGCCCGGTTGCCGCGTGGTCGCGCCGAGCCGCCCCAGCCATGCATGATCGGGCCGGTCGAACCGCTGCGCGAACCAGAACATCTCGGGGATCCGGCTCGCCCCGGAGGCGCCGTCGTAGTAGTTGAACGCCTGCCCGGTGGGACCGGCCAGGTGCAGCGGGAAGTCCACGGTGGTGGAAACACCGGGGGAGTCCGACAGTCCGCGGTCGCCACCCAGGGCCGAGTCCAGGCTGGCCAGACCCAGCGCCAGGTACTTGGCGGCGTACTCCCAGTAGCCGGCCCCTTCGGGATAGCCACCGTCCGGGGCGTACTCGGCGATGGCGAGCGGCAGGGTGGCCAGCGCCTTCTCCACCACCGTCGCGGCGGTGTCGGCGATCGCGCCGCCCACGTCGGCCACCGCCAGTGCGCCGGCGAGCATCCCGCCGTTGCAGACGATGTTCCAGTTGTTGGTCCAGGTCGGCCACTTGTGGGCAGTGGGCCCGCCGTTGTAGATCGCGATGGCGGGCTCGAGTCCGTACGTGACGATCGCCGTCTCGAGAGTGGTGCGTTGCTCCGGCGACCACTCCTCGTACCACCAGTCGTAGCCGATCGCGACCGCATGGGTCATCTCGGCGACATCGAGGAAGTGGCGCTGGGCGTTCCAGTCGGGAAAGGCGCAGACGGTGGCCAGCTCGGTCCACAGCCGGTCGCGATAACGGGCCGCGCCCTCGACGGCGTACGCGAAACTCAGCGAGTAGACCCGGTGCAGGGTCTCCCGGCTGGTGGCCAACAACCGAAGCCCGTCAGGGATCTCGTACTTCACCGGCGCGAGGCCGAGCACCGCGTCGGCCGCGTCCTTGATCCTGGCGTACCACTGGGCCGCCACCGCGTCACTCGCGACGACCTCACGGATGTGGTCGAAGTCGCGCAGCATCAGCCGCGGATGGCCCTCGGCGACGGTGAGTGGGGCGGCGGTGGCCAGGGTGAGGCGTTGCAGGGCCGTGGCGAGACCGAGGCCCAGGGCGCCGGCCGCGAGGAGGGTGCGTCGATGCATGGACCTGATCCTTGGAAGCCTGCCGCCTGCTGGCAACGGATCGGACACAATCGGACGTATGGGCGAGCGGTCGGGCGACGAGCTGGCACAGCCACGGCGGCAGGCGATCCGTCGTGAGCTGGAGCTGCGCGGGGCGGTGCGGACCGCTGACCTCGCGAGGCGGTGGGGTGTCAGCGGCCGAACGGTGCAACGGGATCTGGAGTGGATCGCCGACGAGGTGGCCGAGGCGCGCCGGGTGTACGGAGGCCTCGTGCTGGGCGAGGTGTCCCGCTCGGTCCCGATGCTGCGGATCGGCATGGTGCTGCCGGTCCGGGACCACTACTACGCGGCGGTGATCGCCGGCGTACGGGAGGCGGCTGCGGCCCACAACGTGCAGCTGGTGACCGGAACCTACGGCTATCGGGAGGAGCAGGAGGCGGTGGCCCTGGAGCGGCTGGGGGAACTGGAGCTGGACGGCGTGGTCGCCGCGGTCAGCCTGGCCGGAAGCGGGTACGACCAGCTGCGGGAGCTCGGAGTGGCCACGGTGGTCGTCGAACGACCCTGGCATCCGGGACGGTTCTCGGGCTCCGGCGCTGTGGGGGAGGACCTGATCGACCACGTCTGCACCGATCACGAGGCCGGCGCGATGATCGGACTGCGCCATCTCACCGAACTGGGGCATCGCCGCATTCTCTGCCTGGTCAGGGAAACCGCGACAGCTGATCCGCTGCTGAGAGGGCTGGAGCGGGCCGGTGCGCCGGTCGAGATCCGCCCGATCCCGGTGGACCCGGCGACGCTCGATCCCTGGCCCGGGCCACGGCGGGAGATCGTTGATGAGGTGGTGGCGCGGTGCCGGCCCCCAGGGCGGCGTGGGGACCGGGTCACCGCGGTGTTCGTCCATGCGGACTGGGAGGCGCTGGACCTGTACGAACACCTCGTCGGGGCGGGGGTCGATGTCCCGGGCCAGGTGTCACTGCTCGCGTACGACGGAGTGGCCGCCGGCGTGGAACCGAGCCTCAGTGCGGTCACACCACGCCGGCACTGGATCGGTACGATGGCCCTGGAAACCGTGGTCGACCGTCTGCGCAGTCGTGGGCGGCGCTCCCATGCCGAGCGGCCGGGCTACCAGGTGTCGTTGCTGCCGGAGCTGGTGCTGCGGTCCAGCACCGCTCAGGCGGTGTAGGTCGCCAGCGAGATCGCGGTGTAGTGGCAGACGAAGGCCAGCACCGTGCACAGGTGGAACACCTCGTGGAAGCCGAACCAGCCCGGTACCGGGTTGGGCTTCTTGGTCCCGTACGCGGCGGCGCCGATGCTGTAGAGGACCCCTCCGGCGACGATCAGCACGAACACCGCCGGGCCACCGTTGTTCCAGAACGGGACGAGCCATCCGAGGGCTGCCCAGCCAACCGCCAGGTAGAGCACGGTGTACAGGGCGCGCGGCGCGGACAGCCAGAACAATCGGAACAGCAGGCCGAGCACGGCGGCTCCCCAGACCAGGGACAGCAGCAGCACCCGGTCGACACCGTCGAGCAGCAGCAGCGCCAGCGGTGTGTAGGTCGCGGCGATGAACAGGAAGATGTTGGCGTGGTCCATCCGGCGCAGGATCGCGTTGCCGCGGACACCCCAGGTGCCACGGTGGTAGATGCCGGAGGTGCCGAACAGCAGGACCGAGGCGACCAGGAACACCGCGCCGCCGATCTTGCCCAGGGTGGTCGGGGCGACCGCCACCAGGACGATGCCCGCGGCCAGGGCCACCGGGGCCGTGCAGGCGTGCAGCCAGCCGCGCAGCTTCGGTTTGACCGTGGCGGCGACATCAGCGACGCCGGTGACGTCCGGGACAGGGCGGGTGGGTACTGCAGTGGCCATGACGGGCACCTCCTTCTTCTTACGCAAGCGTAGGTTACGGGTGCGTAGGTTTCAAGGGCCGTGATCTCGGGGACTAGGCTGCGCTCCATGGCTCGTGCGCACCGGTGGCGGGAACTGCTGTCCCGGATCAATCCGGCGGGCCTGCTGTACAGCTCGTACGAGCACGTGGTGCTCTCCGACATCCGCCGCGAACAACTACCCCGCCATGTCGCCGTGATGGCCGACGGCAACCGTCGCTGGGCCCGGGCCAATGCACCCGGCGAGCCGCTCGAGGTGGGCTACCGTGCGGGCGCCCAACGCCTGGTCGACTTCTGTGAGTGGTGCGACGAGGCCCACATCCAGGTCGTCACCCTGTGGGTGCTGTCCACCGACAACATCAAGCGTGACGCGGCCGAGGTCGGGCCGTTGCTGCACGTGATCACCGATCTCGCCGAGACGCTGGCCGACCACGGTGACTGGCGGGTGCAGTGCGTCGGAGCGCTCGACCTGCTGCCCGACGACGTGGCCGAGTCCCTCCGTACCGTCGCCGAGCGGACCAGTGACCAGCCGGGCATGGTGGTGAACATCGCCGTCTCGTACGGCGGGCGTCACGAACTCCGCGATGCCGTTCGATCCTTGTTGGCCGAACAAGCGGCGGCCGGGGCCACCCTGGCCGAGCTGGCCGAGAGTCTCGAGATCGAGCACATCGCCGACCATCTGTACACCGCCGGCCAGCCCGATCCGGATCTGGTGATCCGCACCTCGGGGGAGCAGCGGTTGGGCGGTTTCCTGCTGTGGCAGTCGGTGCACAGCGAGTTCTACTTCTGTGACGCCCTCTGGCCGGACTTCCGGCGGGTGGACTTCGTACGGGCCCTGCGCGCCTTTGCCCAGCGCGAGCGCCGCTTCGGACGATAGGAGAGGGAACGGTCATGGGTGAGGCAGGCAGTCACGACTACCTGAGTCCGAGGTTCGGCTCGTCGGCGCTGTTGCTGATTGACGTCCAGAACGACTTCCTTGACGACGGTGCGGCGCCGGTGGCAGGAACCACCGGCATCCTGGCCCACCTCGGTGCGCTCGCGGCAGGCTATCGGTCAGCAGGCCTGCCGGTGGTGCACGTCGTGCGGTTGTACGAACCGGGGGACAGCGATGTCGACCCGGTGCGGCGGGAGCTGGTCGAGTCGGGGGCAGAGATCGTCGCGCCGGGGACGGTGGGGTCCGAGATTCCCGCGGCGTTGCTTCCGCACCCGACAGCGCTCGAGCCCAGCGCCTTGCGGTCCGGAGAGGTCCAGCACGTCGCTGACAACGAGATCATCCTGTTCAAACCCCGTTGGAGCGCCTTCCACCGGACCGTCCTGGAAGCCTGGTTGCGGGCCGCATCGGTGGACACCGTCGTGGTTGCCGGCTGCAACCTGCCCAACTGTCCGCGGGCAACGTTGTTCGATGCGACCGAGCGTGACTTCCGTACGGTCCTGGCGCCGGATGCCGTCTCGCAGGTGAGCAGCGAGCGGCTGGCCGACCTGTCAGCGATCGGGGTCCAGCTTCTCAGCGTGGACACGATCCTCGACCGGATCGGTGCCGGTCGTTCCTGAGTCCAGGTCGTCACACAACGTTCACATGTCGTACGGGCGTGCCTACCGCCCCCGTGGTCGGGCGGGTCGTAACGTGCGGAGCAGAGGGCAGAGGGGAAGCTGCCTTCGTCGGTACGGTTCACGCCACCACGGAAGGACCCAGGTGACACGGCCAACACCAGGCCGAGAGCCCCGCCGGCTCGTCTGAGAGGACGAGGTCGGCCGCGGGTGACGGACGGCCTCGGGCAAGGAAGAGCGATGCCTGCTGACCGTCGTGTGTTCGTCATCGACACCTCCGTCCTGCTGAGCGATCCGTCCGCGATGCGCCGGTTCGCCGAGCACGACGTGGTCGTCCCGGTGGTGGTGATCTCCGAACTCGAGGCCAAACGTCACCATGCCGAACTGGGCTACTTCGCCCGTTCGGCGCTGCGGTTCCTCGATGACCTCCGACTCGCCCACGGACATCTGAACGAGCCGATCGCGGTCAATGACGAGGGCGGCACGGTGCACGTCGAGCTGAACCACTCGGACCCGACCGCGCTGCCCGAGGGCTTCCGGCTGGGCGACAACGACTCGCGGATCCTCGCTGTCGCGCTGAACTACCGCAAGGAGGGCCGCGAGGTCACCCTCGTCTCCAAGGACCTGCCGATGCGGGTCAAGGCCTCGGCGGTCGGCCTGGCGGCGGAGGAGTACCGGGCCGAGCTGGCGGTCGAGTCGGGGTGGACCGGGATGGCCGAACTGGACGTGCCGCAGCACGTCGTCGACGAACTGTACGAGCACGGGGTCGCCGACAGCGACGGTGCCCGGGACCTGCCGTGCCACACCGGGGTGGTGCTGTTGGGCGCCGCCGGCACGGCCCTGGCCCGGGTCACCGAGGGCAAGCAGCTCAAGCTCGTCCGGACCGATCTCGACGCCTTCGGCCTGCACGGTCGGTCCGCCGAGCAGCGCATCGCCCTCGACCTGCTGCTGGATCCGTCGGTCGGCATCGTGTCGCTCGGCGGCCGGGCCGGCACGGGGAAGTCCGCCCTCGCGCTCTGCGCGGGCCTGGAATCGGTGATGGAGCGCCGCCAGCATTCCAAGGTGGTGGTGTTCCGGCCGTTGTACGCGGTGGGTGGTCAGGAACTCGGGTACCTGCCCGGCAGTGAGCAGGAGAAGATGGGCCCCTGGGCCCAGGCAGTCCACGACACGCTGGGGGCGGTGACCTCCAAGGACGTGATCGATGAGGTGCTCGACCGGGACATGCTCGAGGTGCTGCCGCTGACCCACATCCGGGGCCGCTCGCTGCACGATGCCTTCGTGATCGTCGACGAGGCCCAGTCCCTGGAGCGCAACGTGCTGCTGACCGTCCTGAGCCGGATCGGACAGAACTCGCGGGTGGTGCTGACCCACGATGTCGCCCAGCGTGACAACCTTCGGGTGGGTCGGCACGACGGGGTGGTGGCCGTGGTCGAGAAGCTGAAGGGGCACCCGTTGTTCGCCCATGTGACGCTGACTCGGTCGGAGCGCTCGCCGATTGCGGCGCTGGTCACGGAAATGTTGGAGGACATCCGGCTGTAACGCGTGTCACGCTGCTGACGGATCACGCAGAGCGGGCACCGGTGACGGGTGGCGTTACCTTTCCGTGATGTGGCATGGTGGTGAGCCGTGCGTGCTGTGACTCGACATCTGCTCACCGGAGCCCTGCTCACCGTGGCAGCCTGCGGAGTGACGGTGACGGCGGTTCATCCGTGGGGGAGCGCGAGCGCCGAACCTGCCGAGACTCCGGCTCCGGTGGGGGCCTCGTCCGCGGCGAGCAGCCCCGTCCCCCCGAAGGACCGGGCGACGCCGAACTCGCGCGGCGGGACCAGGACCGTGGATCCGTCAGCCGACTCCCGTGCCCTTTCCGAGCGAGCCAAGAATCTCGCCAAGCAGCAGTCCCAGATCGCGAAGGCGGCCAAGCAGCTGCACCGGCAACAGGTCGAGCGCGACGGATATGACCCCGACACGGCGACCACGCCACGAGAGATCGGCCAGCAGATCGCTGCCAACAAGTACGGCTGGACCGGCTCGCAGTGGACCTGCTACGACCTGCTGATCAAGTCGGAGAGCAACTGGGTCGTGACCGCCACCAACCCCAGCAGCGGCGCGTACGGGATCCCGCAGTCGCTGCCCGGGAGCAAGATGGCCACCGAGGGTGCCGACTGGCGGACCAATCCGGCCACCCAGATCAGGTGGGGGCTGCGTTACGTCAAGGAGGTCTATGGCACCCCGTGTGGTGCCTGGAGCTTCAAGCAGGGCCACAACTGGTACTGAGGACCCCGGCCGGCTGACAGACTGGACGCCACGAGCGAACTCGTTGTCGCCGAGATGCCCGCCTCTGGTCACGTCAACCCCGTTCTGCCTGTCGTCGCCGCACTGGTACGCCGCGGCATCGACATCCGCTTCTGCGCCACCGAAGAGTTCCGCAGCCGAGTCGAAGCCACCGGCGCGACCTTCCTTCCGTACCCGGCCGGGGTCCTGGAGTCCGCCGACATCGCTGCTGCCACCCAGTCCGGCAGCAGCGTCGCCGTGGTGGAACGAATCCTGGAGGCGGCATCGCAGTTCACGCCCTGGCTGGTGGAGCAACTGCAGGATCGGCGGCCGACCGCCGTCCTGCACGACTCGAACACGATCTGGGGCCGGATGGCGGCGGCGAGCTGCAGTCTGCCACGGATCTCGTTCATGACGACGGTGTTCATCGGTCCGGCATCGCTGCGGGGTCTCTCGTTGCGCGAGCAGTTGGTGTCGATGGGGCCGACGCTGCGCCAGGTCGCCCACGTCGTGGGATTGCGGCGGCGCCTGATCAAGGAGTACGGCTCGGCGATGCCGCCCTCACCGATGTTCCCGATGAAGGGCGACCTGACGATCTTTCCCGTACCAGAAGAGTTCCAGGGCCCCGACAAGCGCCGCGACGAGACCTGTCACTACGTCGGTCCGACCGTCCGGGTGGATCCTGGGCCGGAGGTGGCCACCGGCGGCATCGACTCGGCCCTGCAGGACTTCCTCGCCGCCGGTACGCCGCCGGTCGTGGTGTCCCTGGGGACCCTGCACGCCGGGAGTCCCGACTTCTTCGCCGACTGCGTGGCCGTGCTCAGCGAACTCGGCGTCCGCGGCATCGTGGTGACTGGGCCGTCGGTCGGTGCCGACGCGGTCGCCGGGACCGACGACATCCTCGTACGGCAACGGATCCCGCAGGTCCCGGTGCTCACGCGGGCTCGCGCCTTCCTCACCCACGGCGGGATGAACAGTGCCCTGGAAGGGATTGCCTGCGGGCTGCCCCTCGTCGTCGTGCCCCAGCAACCCGAACAGCTGCTGATCGGGCTGACCCTCGCCGATCGCGACGCCGCGGTGGTGCTGCGCCAGAACGTGTCGGGGCGGCCTGTGTCCCGTGACGCGCTGCGTGGAGCGCTGCAACGTGTGCTGACCGAGCCGGCCATGGCCGCGGCGGCGCGGTCACTACGCGACACCTTCGCCGGGTACGGTGGGGCGCCGGCTGCTGCCGACCTGGTCGAGGAGTTCCTCAGCGAGCGTGCCCGGCCGTGAACCCGGCGGGTTGGGCAGTGACACGGCGCAGGATCACAGTGGCGGCCGCGCCGTGGCGCCACCGTCGGCGATGATCTGCTGGCCGTTGATGAGCGACGAGTCGTCGGCGAGCAGGAAGGCGACGACGGCGGCCACCTCGTCCGGTGTGCCCATCCGATGCATCAGGTGCAGGCCCTCGTCTGCAGCGCGAGCAGCTGCGGGATCCGTGGCAGACGCCCACTCCTGGGAGCACATGGGCGTGTCGATGGCGCCGGGAAGCACTGAGTTGGAACGGATCCCACGGGGACCGTACTCGACGGCGACCTGCCGAGCCAGGGCAACGACGGCACCCTTGGTGGCGGCGTAGGCGAAGGCACCGGTGAATCCGAGCACGGCGTGGATGGAACTGATCGACACGATGGCGCCGCCGGACGCCATGCCACCCACGGCGGCCGTGCAGCCCCACATGGTGCCGAGCACGTTGACCTCGAGCTGGCGGCGGGCATCGGCCTCGGTGACGGTGCCGGCCGACCCCGGCAACTGGACGGCGGCGTTGTTGACCCAACCGCGCAGGTTCCTGGTCATGGCGGCGGCGCGCTCGTGGGTCGTCCGGTCGCTCACGTCGCCGGTCAGCGTCGTGACGTGAGGGCCGGCGAGCGTGAACACCTCGTCGCTGCGGTCGACCGCGACGACGTCCCAGTCGGTGGCGAGTCGCGCCACGACCGCGCGGCCGATCCCGCCGGCCGCTCCGGTGACGACGACGCCCGGTCGATCAGACATCATCGTTCGGTGCCGTTGGGGCCGCGCCGGTTGCCCTCGGCGGAGCCGGACACGATGTTGTCGGCGAGGTCGTGCAGCATGGCGGCTGCGGCCCCCTCCTCGTCCCGGGCTGCGATGCGGTCGCGCAACGCTACGTGGCGATCGATGGCGACATCGAGTGCTCCGCCGTGGGAGATGTAGGCGTTCCACACTGCGAGGCGAGACTCCATCAGCAGCGGGCTCAGGCCGTCGAGCACGAGACCGAACAGAGGATTGGCGGCATAGGCGATGCCGCGGTGGAACTCCACGTCGATCCGCAGCATCGTCTCGTCGTCGGTGGCGGTGCGCATCTCGTGCAGCAGGTCCGACAGGCGGGCGATGTCGCCGAGGCTGGCATGACGCGCCGCCATCCGGGCGGAGCCGACCTCCAGAACCTCGCGGAAGTCCTGCAGCTGGTCGAAGGTGATGTCCTCGGCACCCACTCGGTAGGCGAAGACATGGCGCAGGTGGTCGCCACCCGGAAGGGCGACCGTGCCCTCCCGGCCCTGCTGTCGGCGGAGCAGGCCACGTCCGGTCAACTCTGCCAAGGCTTCACGGATCACGGTGCGGGACACGTTGAAACGGGTCGCCAGCTCGGCGGTGGCCGGGATCGAGTCGCCCTCGGTCAGGCCTTCGTCGCGGAGCATCTGTTCCATCTGGTCGGCAACCCGGTTGGTGAGGGGCACACGGGCTGCCCGGCTGGCGCCGTCCGGCGCGGCAGTGTTGGGAGTGGCCATGGCGTCACTGTACGACAAGTCGGCCCATTCAGCGGGTAGTCCAGTGGATCCATGGAACAAGCTCGTCATACAAGTTCTCGACGTTACCTGGCCTAAGTCCGGCATCTCGAGTGTTTGCGCGACCACCGAGAGCGATTGGAGATGACCACTTGACATACAAGTTGGAGCACTGCTTCACTTGTTGAAACGGATCAGAGTGGTCTCGATGACGATCGTCGCAGGCCGAGGATCCGCAAGAACTGCCGTGTGGCAACGGAAATCTTCCTTCAATCAACGTTGACGAGGAGGTCCTTCGTGGAGATCGAGAGCATCGACTTCTACTACCTCTCCATGCCGGAGGTGCTGGACATCGGTGACGGCAGCCAGGACGTGCTCCTGGTGCGGGCCAGGGCAGGGGAGTGGGTCGGCTGGGGCGAGTGCGAAGCTGCTCCGCTGGTGTCGATCGCCAGCCTGGTCGCCCCGATGTCGCACAGTGCCTGCAAGCCGGTCCAGGACTCGGTGCTCGGCCAGCGTCTCGACTCTCCGGAGGACATCCGGCGGATCGCCGCCGAGGTCCGGGGCAACTCCTTCGACCAGCTGCAGGCCGATCACACCTGGTCCGGGATCGACATCGCCCTGTGGGACCTGCTGGGTCACCGCTTCGAGGAGCCCGTGCACCGACTGCTGAGCACGGCTCCGGCGCGGCCCAAGAAGCCGTATGCCTCGATCCTGTTCGGCGCCGATCCGGCCGAGACGTACCAACGGGGTGTCGCTGCGGTGGCGGCCGGCTACACCGCGGTGAAGTTCGGTTGGGAGGGGTTCGGCCTGGGCGACGTGCGCAGCGACCGGGAGCAGCTGGCCGCGGCCCGGGAGGGGATCGGACCCGACGCCGATCTTCTGGTGGACGCCGCGATGGCCTGGGACGCCGACGCCGACCGGGCGCTGCTGCGCGCTGCCGCCTTCGAGCAGTTCCGGCTGCTGTTCATCGAGGAGCCCTTCGTCCCCGGCGCCGACGCCGCCTATCGCGCTCTGAGATCGGGGTTGACCACGGTCCGCACTGCCGGCGGAGAAGGGTGTCACACCGCGGAGATGGCGATCGGCATGGTCGACCATGCCGAGATCGATTTCGTGCAGATCGACACCGGCCGGATCGGCGGCATCAGTGCGGCACGTCGGGTCGCCGAGTACGCCCGTACGAAGGGAGTCACCTTCCTGAACCACACCTTCACCTCGCACCTGGCGCTGTCGGCCTCGCTGCAGCCCTACGTGGACGACGCCAATTCCGGCTGGTGCGAGTTTCCGATCGAGCCGAAACCTGTGTCGTACGACCTGACGACGACACATCTGGGGCGCAACGCGGACGGTCTGGTCACCGTGCCCGACGCACCCGGTCTCGGACTCGAGATCAACACAGCCACTGTGGCGCAATACCTGGTCGAGACCGAGATCACCGTCGCTGGCCAGGTGTTGTACCGCACCCCGGAACTCCATCCGTAGTAGCGAAAGGAACAGACGTCATGAGACTGCTGGCCATCGGCGCCCATCCCGACGACGTCGACCTGTTGTGTGGTGGCACCCTGGCCCGGTACGCCGCAGCGGGCCACCATGTCACGATCGCGGTCGCGACCAACGGCAACGTCGGCTCGACCACCCTCAGCAGGGAAGAGATTGCGGCCGTCCGGCACCAGGAGGCCGCGAACTCGTGCGCGGTGATCGGCGCCGACCTGATCTGGATGGACTTCGAGGACGAATGGTTGTTCGACAACCGTGAAACCCGGACCGTGTTCATCGATGCCTATCGGCAGGCACGTCCGGACATCGTCATCGCCCACAGCACGGGGGACTACCACCCCGATCATCGGATCGCCGGACAGCTCGCCGCTGATGCGAGGATCCCGTCGGCAGTGCCGCTGGTGGAGACGAGATTTCCTGCTCTCGCGTCAATCCCGAAGCTCTACACCATGGACACCGTCGGCCAGCTGGAGGGTGGGCTCGACGTGCTGGTCGACATCAGCGAGGTGATGGACACCAAGGTCTCGATGGTGACCTCCCACGCCAGCCAGAAGGACTGGCTGGCGCACATCTTCGACATGAGCTACGTGGAGTTCATGCAGCAGCAGAACGCCGTCCGTGGAGCCGAGCTCGGCGTCACCTATGCCGAGGCCTTCCGTGAGGTCCCCAGCTACCCGCCGGCGCGACCCGATCTGGCCACCCTCGGTGACCTTGCCTGACAGCCAACAACCCGGAGAACGACCACCCGAAAGGACAACAGCAATGACGCTGCATCGCAGGACCCTTCTCGCCGGAGCTGCCGCGGCAGCCGGAGCCACCGCCATCGCGGCGTGCAGCCCGAATGGCTCGGGTACTCCCGGCGGTGGGGACCAGGTCACCGTACGTTTCTCGATCTGGTTCGGTGAGGGAGACATCGAAGTCTGGAAGTCGGTCATCGCCGGCTTCGAGAAGGCCAATCCTGGCATCAAGATCAAGTTCGAACCGTTGGAGTACAGCGCGTTCTGGACCAAGCTGAACACCCAGTTCGCCGGCAACTCCGCTCCCGACGTCTTCGGCATGCAGTTCCAGTCATCATCGTTCGGTCCGGCCGGGCAGCTGGCACCGCTCACCGATGCGGTGGCCGCCGAGATCGCCACCATCCCTGCCAATCTCGCCCAGATCGGTCAGGTGGACCATGACGGCGCCGTCCAGCAGTACGCGCTGCCGTGGCGGTTCGTCGGAGCGTCCCTGTACGCGAACACGACGGCGTTGCAGAAGGCCGGCATCGCCGTCCCGACCGAGTGGACCCGTGACGACTACCTCGCGGCCGCGAAGGAGTTGACCGGCGGCAAGACCTTCGGCACCAACGTGCCCTCCGGTGGCGCCGGTGTGGCGATCGCCTCCGGGTTCGGAGCCCAGGCCGTGTCCGACGACGGCCGGACGGCGATGTACAACACGCCGGAGATGATCGCGTACAAGACCTTTGTCCGGGACCTGGTCCATGTCCACAAGGTGGCTCCGAATCCCGACAGCGTGTCCTCGCAGAAGGACCCGTTCGGCACCGAGACGTTCGCGATGGCCTTCATGGGCAGCTGGAACACTCCGGTCTATCGCAAGATCACCGCCTTCGAGTGGGACATCCTGCCCAATCCCTCGGGTGAGAGGCCGGTCAAGAACTATGCCGGCCCCGACATGATCTCGGTGTACGGCAAGTCCAAGGTCGTCGAAGCGGCGACCAAGTTCGTCACGTACGCAGTCTTCGACCGTGCGGCCCAGGAGCTGATCGGGACCACCGGCATGCCGGTGCTCACCGAGTACCTGACCGACGACGCGCGGATCGAGGCGGAGGCCAAGCTCAAGCCGGCGAACTACCGCTACTTCGTCGACCAGGCCAGTGAGAACGGCGCCGGGTGGGGATTCGTCCCGAAGTTCGCCGACATCGGCAAGCTGGAGGGCGATGCCGACTTCAAGATCCTCGAGAGCGGCTCCTCCGACATCGCGGCGATCCTCGGTGAGCTCAACAACCAGGTCCAGGCCGCACTCGACAGCACCAAGTGATCATGGTCTCGGACACCGTCATCGCCCCGCATCGCGACTCGGCCGCCGTCCAGCACCACCCCCGTCGGGTGACGGCCGGAGCCGGCCGGTGGTTGCCCGTGCTGCTCATTCCGATCTGCATCGGCCTGGGACTGGTGTACTTCGCCGCCGTACAAGGCCTTGCGCTCGGTTTCACCGACTGGGACCTGATCAGTCCGGCGGAATGGGTCGGGCTGCGCAACTACGGGGAGATCCTGCGCGACCCGCGTTTCTGGATCTCGCTGCGCAACACCGTGGGGATCGTCCTGCTGACCGTTCCGGCGAAGGTGGTGATCGGGCTGGTGCTGGCCATGGCCCTGAACCGGGTGCGGCGGTTCGGCAGCTTCTTCCGGCTGGCGTTGTTCTTCCCGGTGAGCTGCTCGGTGGTCGCGGTCGCCTTCATCTGGATGTATCTCTACGACACCGATGGTGTGCTCAACCAGGCCCTGAGCGCTGCCGGGCTGGAGCCGGTGAAGTGGATGGGGCCGGATCGGGCGCTGGTCTCGATCTCGGTGATGATCGTGTGGGGCGGTGTCGGTTATGTGTCGTTGCTGTTCCTGGCGGGTCTGCAAGCCGTTCCGCAGGAGTACTACGACGCCGCCACCGTTGACGGTGCCTCGCCGTGGCAGCAGTTCCGGCACCTCACCGTGCCACTGCTCACCCCCACGACCTTCTTCGTCCTGGTGACCGGCTTGATCGCCGCCTTCCAGACCTTCGGCGAGGTGTACGTGTTGTCCGGGCCGCTCGACTCGACGCTCACGATCATGGCCTACATCTACGAGCGAGCCTTCACCGGCTTCGAGATGGGCTATGCGGCGGCCCTGTCGGCCTTCCTGATCATCATCATCCTGGTGGTCACGGTCGCGCAGCTGCAGATCCAGAAGCGGTGGGTGAACTATGACATCTGACCAGCAACCGGTCATCGCTTCGCGCGGGGCCACCCGGACGGTCGCGACGACACTGTCCTACCTGGTGCTGGCGATCGCCACGGTGGTGGTGCTGGCTCCCTTCCTGCTGACGGTGATCACCACCTTCCGCCCGAACCACGACTACATCACGTCACGATCGATCTGGCCCCAGGAATGGACCCTGGACAACTACACCAGTGTGTTCGTCGAGATCCCGATGGGACAGATGATCTTCAACGGCCTGTTCATCGCGGTCCTGGCCACGGCCGGCAACCTGCTCTCCAGCGTGTTGGCGGCCTTCGCCCTGGCCAAGCTGCGGTTCCCCGGCCGGGGCGGGCTCTTCGGCCTGACGGTGTTCACCCTGCTGATCCCTGGTGCGGTGACCCTGATCCCGCTGTACACGATCATCCGCGCGCTCGGCCTGGTCGACTCACCCTGGGCACTGATCCTGCCCATGTGGACCGGAAGCGCCTTCGCCGTGTTCTTCCTTCGACAGCACATGATGGGCGTTCCCAACGAGCTCTACGAAGCCGCAGTCCTCGACGGCTGCTCGACCCCCGGAGTGATCTTCCGGGTGTTCCTGCCGCTGGTGCGTGGACCGCTGGGGATCCTTGCCATCCTGAACTTCCTGGCCTCCTGGAACGATCTGCTCGGACCGTTGATCTATCTCAACTCACCCGAGAAGATGACACCCACGGTCGGCCTCACCTACTTCCAGGGTCAGTACACCACCAACTTCCCGGTCATCCTGGCGGGCGCGTTGGTGATCGTCATCCCGACGACGGTCATGTTCCTGATCTTCAACCGCCAGCTCCGACAAGGAATGCTCGTCAGCGGTCTGAAGTAGCGACCGCCGACCCGCTCCGTACGCACTGTCGACGCCACCCATCGACGACACCCATCGACGACACCCATCAACGACATTCATCGGCACAGCAGAGAGGCATCTCCATGTTCCAGCTCGTGATCAGCACCGAGAACGGCACACCCGCTGATGTGGCGGGCGCCGACTCGATCGACCACGACGGCCCCCGCACCATCGCCACCTGGGCGTCCCGGCCGACGAGCCTGGTCGCGGTGGGGACCGACCGTGGCGGCTTCAGCCTCTGGCCGGACGAGGTCAGCAGCGCTCACCCGGTGGTCCTGACCCACCTCGGCGTCAGCGTGAGCACCGGTGACGACCGGCGTCCGTACGCCGAACTGGTCGACGCGGTACGTCGTGGCGGACGAACAGCGCTGCAGCAGATCGCCGAAGCGCCGGAGGACTCCTTCGCCGACGCCGCAGCCCGGAGCCGCGACCTGGCCGGACCGATCTGGCTGGGCCTGGGCCGTGACTTCCGCACCTTTGCCGCCAGCTATCGCAGTGTCGGGTCGGGGAGGGGCAGCGAACGGCTGTGGGACTGGATCGCGCCACAGTGGCACGGCCAGGGAGTCGTGCTGCCCGAGGACGACCGTGGCCCGACCCGCTACCAGTACATGGTCGGACGCGGTCTCAGCTCGCAGCAGCAGATCGTCCGGCGGCTGCGCAACGGCGTGCTGCCGGTGCTCGAGGCCGACATCACCGATGGGCCGTTGACCTACCACACGACCAGCTGGGTCGGACTGGAACGGTCGACCCTCACCGCCGCGAACAACCACGGCACCGACTTCCTGCTGGCCGACGGCCGGAGTGCCGGGCACATGTTCACCCCCGAGCAGCAGGCCAGGTTCGACGCCTTGGAGGCCGGCCACGCGCCGGAGGAGGAGACCGTCTTCCACACCAGGATCGAGGTGGCCAACCACGGCACCGCACCGCGCCACGCCTTCGTCGCCCTTCCGCTGCCGTACGCCACCGAGGGTCATCTGCCGACCGACCACAGCTTCGATCCGGTCACCGGAACCAGCGCCTACAGCGCCGACCGGGTCTTCGGGATCTTCCGGGTCAACGGGGAGCCGGCACCTCAGCAGGAGCTCAGCATCGTCGTGCCGCCTGGCGCGACCCTGCGGGTCGACATCGCCGTCCCGCACCGGCCGGTCTCGTCCGAGCGGGCGGCAGCGCTGGCAGCACAGGATCTCGATGCCGCGTTGGCCGCGGTGGTGACCTACTGGGAGGAGCGACTCACCCAGGCCGCGACGATCGAGGTGCCGGAGCCCCGGATCACCGAGATGGTGGCCGCCGGGCTGCTGCATCTGGACCTGGTGGCGTACGGGACCGAGCCGGACGGCACGCTGGCGCCGACGATCGGGGTCTATGCACCGATCGGGTCCGAGAGCGGCCCGATCATCCAGTTCTTCGACTCGATGGGATGGTCCGATGTTGCGGCCCGCTCCCTGCAGTACTTCCTCGACAAACAGCATGACGACGGCTTCATGCAGAATTTCGGCGGCTACATGCTGGAGACCGAGGCGGCGCTGTGGTCCTTCGGTGAGCACTGGCGCTACACCCGGGACCGCAGCTGGCTCGCCGGCGTCGCCCCCGGCATCACTGCCGCGGTGGAGTACATCCTGCGCAACCGGGAACAGCAACGCCGACCCGGTGGCCAGCGCCATGGACTCATCGTCGGCAAGACGGCCGATCCGGAGGACCCGTTCGCCGCCTACATGCTGAACGGGTTCGCCCACGTGGGCATCAGCCGTGCCGCCGAGATGATGGCAGAGCTGGATCCGGAGCTGGCTGCTCGCTGGCAATCCGAGGCGACCCGGTTGCGCGACGACATCCGGGCCTCCCTCACCGAAGCGGTGGCCGCCTCACCCGTCGTTCCCCTCGGCGACGGCACGTGGTCCCGTACGGCGCCTCCTTGGGCCGACCATCCGGGTCCGCTCGCCCTGTCCCGGTCCGGCGAGCGGTGGTTCACCCATGGCTACAACGCCGCCCGCGACACCCTGCTCGGCCCTCTGTGGTTGGCGACCCAGGAGGTGCTGGAACCTGACGAGCAACTCACCACCGAGCTGTTGGAGTACCACAGCGATGTCTTCTTCCACGACAACGCGGCCTTCAGCCAGCCGTACTACAGCACCCACCAGCTGACCCATCTGCGACGCGGTGAGGTCAAGGAGTTCCTCACGCCGTACTACGCGGTGCTGTCCGCCCTCGCGGACCGGGAGACGTATTCGTTCTGGGAGCACTACTTCCACGCCAGTCCGCACAAGACCCACGAGGAGGGCTGGTTCCTGATGCAGACCCGATGGATGCTCTACCTCGAGCAGGGAGCCACCCTGCGGCTGTTCCCCGGGATCCCCCGGGCATGGCTGGCCGCCGGTCAACGGATCGTGCTGGACGGCGTACGGAGCTACTTCGGTGCACTCGGAGCGACGGCCGAGGTGTCCGAGGACGGGCAGCTGGTGGAGGTGGCGGTCGACCTCGACCCGGAGCGACGGCCGGAACGATTGGCCGTCCGCCTTCCCCATCCCGATGGTCCACGCTCCGCGGCAGTGTCGAGCGGCACGTGGGACATGGCCACCGAGACCGTGAGCGTCGAGGTGACGGAGCCGACAGTTCGACTGCAGGTGCGATGGAACTGACCTGCGACGAAGGCGTTCAGCGCAGCTGGCCCACGACGACCCGAACCAGACGATTGCCGGTCCAGAAGCTCTCGCGATAGACGATCAACTCCCGCTCCGACAGCTGCAGCACCAGGTCGTTGTCGCCGATCTCCACCCAGTCGGGTTGCTGTCGGCGAGCGATCGACTCCAGGAACTCCAGGGCCTGGCTCTCCGACATCGCCTCGGTGGCCCGGGTCGGTTCGAAGGCGTTCTGCTGGCCGCCTCGTTCGCTGAGCATCAGCACCGCGAAGCGCGGTGCGCCCGGACCGTCGACGCTGTACTGGGGAAAGGTCTGCTCGCTCATCCGTTCACTCTGCCAGCCGGACCGGTCACCGAGGGAAGCACCTCGGCGGGGATCACTCCGACGATCCGGGTGGCAGGCAGTCGTACACGCCCGTCACGACACCGTCGCGGACTCCGGTCCAACGGCGCAGCGATCCGAACACCACGCACACGTGGTTCGGGACCAGGTCGAGCCGGGTCCCGACCGGCAGTGGCGTCGGCTCACCTTCTCCGACCCAGCGCAGGGTTCCATGTTCCTCGGACAGCTTGGCCACTTGCCAGCCGGGTGCGTTGACCAGCAGGCCGAAACCCGGGTAGCGATCGGCCTGCGCTGCCGCGGGAACCAGGTCGCGGCCGATGGACTTGGTCCCGGCATCGATGCAGGCACGCCCCGGTTCGGCGTGACTCACCACGGTGGTGTGCACCCGGACCGAGACTCCGTCGAGGTCGGTGTTGCCGAGGGCGACCTGGCCGAGGTCGCCGAAGGTGTTGATGCCGGGCCGCACCTGGGTGAGACCCGGGAAGTTGACCAGGTGGTCGACCGAGCCGGAGCAGCCGACCGACACCTCGGTGATCGGTACGCCGGCCGCCCGGATGGCGTTGGCGGCGTCGACCATCACCTCCGCGGCATGGAGCGAGCGTTCCCGCAGGTCATCGCGATCGGTGGCACCCATCACGATGCCTTCGTGGGTGTAGACACCGTCCAGCAGGACGCCCGGCACGGCGGCGATCTCGACGGCCACTGCGGCAGCATCGGCCGGAGGGACACCCTCGCGGCCCAGGCCGGTGTCGATCGCGAGGAACAGCCGGCACCGTCGTCCTGCCGCGGCGAAGACCTCGCCGACGGAGGCTGCGGCGGCGACAGAATCGGTGCCCACGGTGAGGTCCACCCGGTCGGTGAGGGCCAACGCGCGCCTGGCCTTCTGCGTCCCGACGATCGGGTACGCGACCACGATCGCCAGCTTCCTGTCCTCGCGAGCCAGGGCGTCAGCGAAGTCCTCCGCCTCGCCCAGCTTCGCCAGGCAGAGGCCGTCGGCGCCGTTGTCGAGTTGTAGCTGGCCGAGCTCGATGCTGCGGTGCGACTTGGCATGCGGGAAGTAGGTCAGGCCGGCGGCGTGGGCTGCGGCAGCGGTCCGGGCGACGTTGGCCGCCGTACGGTCCAGGTCAACGACCAGGCCGGGGGTCTCCACCTCAATCATGGGCCCGCAGGCTCCTTCCGGGTAGCGCGTCGGTACGGACGCTGTTGGTGATCACCGCGACGCCGGCCACGAAGACGTGGTCGATGCCGGTGGCGAACTGGTGCGGTTCCTCGTACGTGGCCGGCGAACCCACCGTGTCGGGATCGAAGACGACGAGGTCGGCGACCTGGCCGGCAGCGATCCGGCCACGGTCGGCAAGGCGCAGCCGGTCCGCAGGCGCGCTGGTGATGTGGCGGACCGCCTCCGGCAGTTCGAGCACCCCGAGCTCGCGGACGTAGGTGCCGAGAAAACGGGGGAAGGTGCCGAACGCGCGCGGGTGGGGCCGGGCCCCGACCATGATCCCGTCGCTGCCGATGGTGTGCTTCGGATGCTGCATCAGGGCACGGACGTGGTCCTCGTTGCCCATGAACATCACGCAGGACGCGGCGAACCTGGTGCCGACCAGCAGCTGCATCGCGGCCTCGGCGGGATCGGTGCCGAGGCGTTCGGCGATCGCGGCGACCGGCTGGCCGACCGTCCACTCCCACTCACCATCGGGTACGCCGCCGATGACGACCTTGGTCCAGTCGACCGGGAAGCCCTGGTGGCCGTCGGAACCGTCGATGTCCACGGCACGCCGCATCCGTTCCCGGGCGTCGGGGTCGGCGAAGAGGGCGAGTTGGTCGTCGACGGTGCCGACCTGGGCCCAGCTCGGGAACTGCGCGAACAGGGTCGACATGCTGGCGATGTAGGGATAGGCGTCGAAGCTGTAGTCGACGTCGTCGGCATCGGCCTGGTCGAAGAGCGCGAGCAGTTCCGGCAGCTTGTCCCGATTCTGTTCGTAGCTGACATGGGTGTGCGACAGGTGCAGCCGGACCCCGGAGCGACGGGCCACCTCGAAGCACTCGGCGAACCCTCCGATCACGTCGATGCCGTAGTTGCGATGGTGGGGGACATACAGCCCGCCGTACTCGGCGACCACCTCGCACAGCGCGACGATCTCGTCGGTGGTGGAGAACATGGCCGGAACGTAGGTCAGGCCGTCGCTCAGCCCGTACGCCCCGGCGTCCAGTCCCTCGCGCAGGATCGCTTGCATGGAACGGATCTGGGCATCATTGGCGGCTCCGGTGTCGGTGCCCATCACCAACTGGCGGAGATTGCCGTGGGGCACCAGGTATGCCCCGTGGCAGGCGATGCCGGCGTCGAGGCGATCCAGGTACTGCGCGACGGAACGCCAGGTGAAGTCGTACCGAGGAGGGTCATCGTTCCAGCCGCGGATCCGGTCAGCGATCACCGGCAGGGTGGCATCGTCGACGGGGGCGTAACTCAAGCCGTCCTGGCCGAGCAGTTCGGTGGTGATGCCCTGGCTCACTCGGCCGGTGTGGTCGGGGTGCAGCAGGATCTGCAGATCAGAGTGGGTGTGCATGTCGATGAAGCCAGGGCTGACCACCTTGCCCTGGACATCGATTGCGGTCGAGCCGGCACCGACGCCGGTCGAGCTTGTCGGGCCGTTGGTCGAGCTTGTCGAGACCCGGACGATCCGATCTTCTTCGATCACCACCTCGCCGGAGAAGGCCGGTGCCCCCGTACCGTCGAGGATCATGGCGTTGGTCAGGATCACCTGTGCTGGCGACTGCGACATGTGGGGCAGCGTAGACCGCATCGCGTACGGTCAGTGGCGCAGTCCAGTTCAGGGAGAGGCGGTGTGATGCTCGAGACGGTCGTGCTGGTCGCGGGGCTGGCGGTTGCGGTGGGCCTGGTCGTGTGGTTCGTCCGTTCGATCCGGCGGGACCCTCGCTGGATCGGCAATGCCTATCTGGGCGCGGTCGTGGTGGTCCTGGTGGTGATGACCCTTGGCACGGCGGGGAATGCGCTGGGCGCCGTGGTGGGTCTGGTCGTGGTGCTGGGCCTGTTGCTGTCCCCGGTGATCATCATCGGCCTGATCGTGTTCCTCATCGTCAACGGCATCATCACCGTACGGCGGGAGGGATTTCGCCTGGCGAACGCCCTGAGCCTCGGGCTCGGGCTGGGCCTCGCGGTGGCCGTGGTGTTCTTCTTCTTCGGCCTGGGCCGGGGTCAGCCGTGGCTCGCGTCCTTGGCCGTCTGGGTGTTCCTGGCCTGCGCCTGGTTGGCCTTCCTGCTGTTCTGCTTCCTGGTGTACGGCTTCGTGTACCGCCTGCTGGCACAGCGCGCTGCTGTGGACTGGGTGCTGGTGCTCGGATCAGGCCTGCGGCGAGACGGCACGGTGACTCCGCTGTTGGCCGCCCGGGTCGACAAGGGCCTGGCCGTGCAGGCCGCCCAGCTGGCGCAGGGCAGGCGGGTCCCGATCGTGATGTCTGGCGGCAAGGGCAGCGACGAGCGGCGGGCCGAGGGTGCTGCGATGGCCGAGTACGCAATATCTCGTGGCGCCGATCCGGAGTTGGTGGTCATCGAGGATCGCTCGACCAACACCGAGGAGAACCTGCGGTTCTCGACCGAGCTGGTCCGAGCGGGGGACCGAGTCCCGGACGGGGCGCGCGGGATGATCGTCTCCAGCAACTACCACGTGATGCGCGCCGCCGTGCTGGCCCGCGACCTGGAACTGCCGATGCAGGCGACCGGGGCCCGAGTGGCCTTCTACTACTGGCCGACTGCGTCCTTGCGCGAGTTCGTGGCGATGCTGCAACGCAACTGGCAGGTCCACCTGGTCGTCGCCGCGGTGATGACACTGCCGTTGCCGATCCTGCTGCTGGTCGCTGCCTCCTGACCGCGAAAGGTCGATGAAAGGTCTCCTCCGGATGCTGGAGGTGCCGGCGAACCGCGCCAGGCCTGACAGGAGGACGACCATGACCAAGCGAACCCGACTCGGAGCCCTCATGGCCGGGGCGGCTCTCGCCGGCGCTGTCGCGCTGGTGACGCCCGTGCCCGCCCACGCCGATCCGAGTGCCAGCAGTGAGTCGTGGGTGGTCAACACGACCCAGGGCTCCTGTGCGACGACGGGGCCGACCTCAGCCAAGGAGGTCCGGGGCGGGTGCTTCCTGGACGACCGCTTCGACAACACTCTGTTCCAGTGGGACGCCGGAGGCCGTGCCGCGAAGCTCCATCACTTCTCGAACTACCTCGGTCACATCAAGAGCCACTACAAGGTCGAGTTTCACCCCTACGGGGAGTGGCTGTGGATCTATGACGTGAACCGTGATGGCCGGAGTGCCTACGTGGAGGTCAAGTACGCCGGGAGGACCAAGGTGTATGCAACGCCGTCCGCGGCGAACTCACCCCGCCAGGTGAATCTGGCCATCGATGAAGGGACGGCCGTGACCATCACCCTCTATGACCGCTACGACGAGAACGGTGGTCGCGACAAGCTCGGTTCCGTCACCGGGATCGCCTGACGACAGGAGCGTCCAGGCTCTGCAGCCGGGCCTGGACGCTCCCGTCATGATCACCCGACACCCCTAGACTTAGGTGAGCCTGCCCTATGAAGGAGTTGTTGTGCCGAACCTTGTTGCGGACCGCGAGACCGACACCCTGCTGACCGCCCTCGATCGACGTCTGTTCCTCGGGGCGGTGTCCTTGCTCGGGCTCTCCGCCTGCAGTACGGGCCCGGCTGTCGTTGAGTCCGCGACCACACGGGAGGTGACGACCCCGTTGGGGACCTACCAGATCCCGGTGAGGCCAGCACGAGTGGTCACCATCGACTCGAGACTCGACCTCGAGCCGGCGCTGGCCCTGCAACTGCCAGTCGTCGCCACCAGCTACGCCGCCCCCGAAGGCTGGGTGCCCAACACCAGTGCGGTCAAGGAACTGGCCGCCCCGCCGAAGCTGGAAGAGGTCGCCGCCGAGCAGCCCGACCTGATCCTGTGCACCGACGTCGGCGCGGACTCCGAATGGTGGCCGATCAAGGATCTGGTCAAGATCGCGCCGGTGCTCCCGATCGACTACACCCAGCCCTGGCGCAGGAACCTCGAGCAGTTGACCGACTGGCTCGGGCTGGTCGACACCGACGTCGCGCGAGCCGCCGTACGACAGTACGACGACCGGGTCGCCGAGGTGAGGACCACCTACGCCCAGGTGATCAAGGACCACTCGATCGGGATCGTCCAGTACGGTCCTGACGGTGTCATGGCCAGCACCGCGGAGTTCATCACGCGCCAGGTCGCCGGCGATCTCGGGCTACAGGTGCCCGAGATCGCCGGAGCCTCTGCCGACGGCGGCAAGACCCTGCAGGTGATCAGCCAGGAGAAGTACGACGTCCTCTCGGTGACCGACGGCCTGCTGGTGACGACCTCAAGTGCGGTGGCAGCGGCGCGGGACACGAACTCCTTCTGGCAACGCGTCCCTGCTGTGGCACAAGGGCATGTCAGCTACAGCGACGGGAACATCAACTTCGGTTCGGTCTACACCGCGCTGGAGGCGTTGCGGCTGATTGAGGAACTCCTGGCAGGTTTCTGAGGCCCTGCTTCATGGCTCACTCGTACCGCAGCGCCTCGACCGGATCCTTGCCGGTAGCCCGCTGCCGGTCAGAGCAGGCGATCACGCGGACGTCAACCCTGGAACGGAAGCGAGCTCTACCGAATTGATGCTCACGGAGGTCGGCCGAGCGAATTCGTGAAGGTGTGTGGGAACGGGCGTCCTACTACCCGTCCGACGCTGGGAAAGTGGTGTGTCGGAGGGTTTCGGTAGGCTGGTGGGGCGGACTGTCAGCATCGGTCGGATGGTCGTACTTTCTTTGCGGGGAAGGGAAACTGAGCACTCATACTCATCCCGTTCGAACACCTGTTCGACTACACTCAGACATGTGACCACGACCGCAGCCCCCACCGTGACCGCGCATCCCGCGGTCACCGCGTTGACCGCTGCCCTCGACCAGACCGTCGCCGCCCTCACCCACGACACCCTGGTCGGGCTGGATCCGGATGTCGTGTTGGCCACCCTGCACAGCATGGAACGTCTCCGGAACCGGCTCCAGGTGATCGATCATGAACTCGTTGCTGCCGCCGACACGATCGGCCTGCCGGACCGGCATGCCGTGTCCGGGCTGGCCCGGTTCCTGACCGCCGCACTGCGGATCGAAC
>Ga0164243_10001055_pt1 | contig 47697 bp, 36 predicted proteins | sample OricompcompostOP_FD_108781 | JGI IMG/M metagenome (GOLD analysis project Ga0164243, IMG submission 108781) | Organic Plus compost microbial communities from Emeryville, California, USA - Original compost - Organic plus compost (OP) | ecosystem: Engineered > Solid waste > Mixed feedstock >...
GGTTATGCCTATGAGCACCAGCTCAGCCAGCCTGGCGGTATGGGGCGTCCGGGTCATGAGGTGTCCATAGGATATATCTTCAGCAGGCAGCAGGATAATGGCGGGAAACGCCGGTTGTTCTGATGGATCTTGACGCAGGGAACCGGGTGACCTTATAATTGGAGATCATCTGCAACGTATAAAATTAGATGCTCCTGTCCTGCTTTTTGATCCGATAGGATCATTCTAAAATCCGATACTGCATGGTGTCTCCACAGCAATTGAATTATCTTCGATATGGAACTCATACATATATAACAAAGCTTCTGCACTCTTCCGCCCTTTCCAGGGTGGATTTTTTTCACAGACATTTACAACCAGCTGGAGTTTTCCAGGATCGATGCATAAAGGAATATCGACAAACACAGGACATGTACCCTACCTCAAATTGCTAATAGCATAACGCATAATTGTTATGTTTCCAGGATATATTGCAGTGTGGCTCGGGTGGTTCAATTGTAAAGTGGCCAGGCATTAAAGGCAGTTTGCTGAGAATAGTCCAAAACGGATAGAAAGAAGGCTTTCAGTGCAAGTGTTAATGAATATCCAGGACTACTTTTACGGGAGTTGGCGAAACTAATAGCACAGTTATTTTACTAAATTGGCTGCTTAATCCTAGGCAGCCTCCTTTTTTACAAAATTGTTATTACCTGGTAGCCCGTTACTGATAAGAAATGGTCTTTCACTATTCATTATACAGTATACATATGGTCTACCTTTGCATTAAATACGCCTGGCTAAGGGCAATTTATATTTTCATGATAGATGCTGCTCCTGTAATAGGGTATTCTTTCAATAAGGAGTAACAGTTAATGCCTGGAAAGGAGCTATTCCAGGCATTCAGCCGCCCAGCAACGGGGCGGCTTTTTAATCCGGTAAAGCTATTCCTTGACCGAGCTATTTAAAAATGATAAAATGAAGATTTTCAATGTAGCGCTGATTTCAATTGCTTTGACTGCATGGTTGCCTGCCTGCCATCCTGGTCATCAATCGTCTAAAGAGGCGCCTTCGCGCACAATAGATCAACCAGAGAAAGAAGCACTGGTTTATATGGATGATAATAAAGTGCTCCTGAAGCAGGACAGCGTCATTACGCTCAACAAGAATGGTGAAGAGTGGATGGACCCGTCTATTTCGCCAGATGGAAGAATGGTTGCCTACACGCGCAGCATTGGCAGAGAAGGCCGGGCCATCTCATTATTGGACCTGGCAACGAAACAGTCCGTGCCTTTGAAAATACCGTCAACAAATTGCTACGGCGCCATGTGGGCGCCTGATGGAGCACATATCGCTTTCAGCATATTTAATGGAAAGCATAAATGGAAGGTGGGCATAATTAAAGCGGATAATACCCGTTATGCAATGCTGGACAGCATTTCTGGAACAAACTATTACAGCCCAACCTGGAAGGGCGTAGATAAAGTAGTTGCCCATAACCTGGAAAAATTATTTACACTGGATTTGCAGGGCCGGGTGGTTGACTCCGTGAGCTTTGAAAGATTAATAGGTGAAGATTATATTTTATCCAGCTCGGATGCGTTTTTCTACAGCGCTGACGGAAGCAGGCTTTTCTTCAATGCAGGAAATGTAGCTGACAATAAGGAGCGGCCAGGGCTGATGGGACCCTTTGAAGCATTATATGTACTGAACATTGCTGATAGCACGATCAGGAAGCTGTCGCCTGAAGATGTGAATGTAAACAGGATTTTTGTCACCCCGGACGACCGTGTTTTCTACGAGGGACTATCAAAACCGTTTAGCACTGTTCAGTTATTCGAGATCGATCGGAATGGCAATGTGACCTTATTGGTAAAAAAAGGTAATGACATCTCCGTTTCCTCTAAAAGATAGCTTTAAGGCTGTGCATAGGTCCTGCAGCTCAGGAAGTGAACAGCATTGAAGTTGTAGTATCTTGCCACTGTCTCCAATGCCATCGCCAATGTGGATTCATTGCGGCTTACCAGAACATTTATAGCCGGTAAAGCGTTCTCATATCGCTCTCTTAACAGCACGGAAATACTCCACACTGTTGCCTCGGTTGTGAGCCTGCGTGTCATAGAGCCTGATGCGCCCGTCAGTATTGCAGGTGCCTGTATCCTGCAATTTTGTGTCAATGAGCCGGCGGGCTCAACTTCAACAACATCATACAGAAAATCGCGATTTCCCCGTATGAACTCCATTGAATTCAAATGTACCGCCATCCCGGGGTAGCAATAATAACAGATGGGAAACGGTGTAATAAAATGTGTCCGTACGTCTGTAGGTAATGAACTTGGGGCGCACGGAGGTATATTTATGCCGCCGCTGTGGCTCAGTATGTATAAGTCAGATGCAAGCTGATTTTCATAGGTAATCAGGTCAAATCTATGTCCGTTTATATCAAATAATGATGTTATCATATATAACTGCGGGATCTAGATATTCGGGATATGATGTCTGCATATGTTAAATGCAAATATTATTATAGCTGCTATTTCATAAAGACATCTTTAAGATATAAAAAGACGTTTTCAATATTTCCGGCTTCATAACAGGTAGCCGAGTTCAACCAGGGCCGAGAGTAAGCCGATTCGAGCATTATTAGGTCTGCAGGGAATATACCTTTTCCATTTCTGATGCTAACTTTGTGTCGCAATAGCAACAGTATTATTTCATCATATTTCGTGCCATATCCTACAATTGTCATTCATGTTGTTGGCGTCTATGAGAACCCCTCATGTCCATTCTCCAGAGGAGCAGGACACCGGTAAAATGGGGTGGGATAAACTCCCACTCCATTTTTTTATGAACACTGCCCAATACCTGTTTAACATTCGCTTTCAGTACAATCAGCCCTTTCCGGTAACATAGGCGCAATAGGTGCCAACAAAAAAGCCACCTGAAAAGGCAGCTTTGTAATTCCAAGATCCATAAGGTAACAACTCGAATAAGTGGTACCTTTTTTATGCCAACTGTAGAGGTTGCTTATAGCGTTTTACTTGAAGTATCACCTTAAAATGCAGTATAAAGGTAGTGTGATTACAGCCTGCTGCAGACTCCAACAGGACCGCATTTTTACATGATCAGACATTTCAGGATAACGTTGCCCCTATACTGCAAAACTGGCAAGGCTATAACCGTCTCAACCATTTGGCGGCTGTATCTTCCCGGGGCGCTGTCCGATCCATAGGCGGTCGGGCTTCCTGTTCTGTTGTGGGTGTGGTGGGTGGCACATCCTCCGCATCGCGCCGGTATACAAGGTCAATGAGTAATGAGCATAACAACAGGCTGGCAATCAGGCCGGTGTTCCAAAGTAGGCGTTTCATTAGGATATCGGATTTTTTGCGTAAAGAAATTTTGACAGGGGACAACAGGGCCCCCTGCCAGGTTGAAGGTGTAGACTATTTAAGTAAGCCTATCATGAGTAGGGCAATATTAGCGTATTTGACTAGAAGAGGTTGATTGCAAAGGACCGAAGTACGTTGCTATCCGACGTATTGTCAACCGGCCATAGAGGAGCGCAGGTGTGTCTTTTCAGGACAGGAAAAAGCCGGTTTGGTTCTTTTGATTTGTAGCATGCCCTGTAACTTCGTTTGCAAACATCTGATCGCTATCCTGTGCGGTTCAATAGCTGTTTTCAGGTTTTCTTCAACATCTATGCTTCCTGCAAGTTTATCAATAATGCCGCTAAGTTATGACGCTGGATCTTATTTTTCCCTTCTACAATCCTCTCCCGGGCTGGGAACAGGCGTTTGTCGAAAATATTAATAAACTGGTACATGATCATTTTAAAGGAGATGAGGAATTCATTAACATTATTGTTATAAATGATGGTTCAAAACACGGATTTGCAGAAAGGGAAATGCGCTTTCTCGAAGAGAATATACCGAAGATCCGGATAATCTCTTACCAGGAGAACCTGGGTAAAGGTTATGCCCTCCGGTGGGGAATATCCGCTTCTACGGCAGATTACTGCATCTATTCAGATGGTGACTTCCCGTTCGGGACCGGTATAATAAGAAAGATATATGAAAGATTAAGAGAGGGAATGGATATTGTTATAGGTTGCAGGATGGATGGTAATTATTTCCGCTATCTTCCCTGGAAGAGAAAGGTGACTTCAAAGGGGCTTATCTTTATCAACAAGTACGTGCTGCGTTTGCCGATAGCAGATACCCAGGCAGGTATTAAAGGATTTAACCAGACAGGAAGATCCCTTTTCCTGAGAACATCTATTAACAGATTCCTGTTTGATATGGAATTTATATGGATAGCAAGCAGGGTAAAGCACGTAAAAATTCACAGGATCAAGGTGGATATTACAAGAGATGTGAAGGTCACGAATTTTAACAACAGGATACTGAGGCAGGAACTGGCCAACCTGGTATTTTTTTTAATAAGGAAATATGCAAAACACCAACAATGAAAGCAAGATACTGTTCAGCGTGGATCTGGAGGAGTTTGACGTTCCGGAAGCGTACGGCCATCAGCTGCCTTTGCAAACAAAGCTTGAAGTAAGTATGGAAGGCATGCGCAAGGTACAGGCGCTTATGGATAAATATGGTATAACCGGGACTATATTCACCACCGCATTGCTGGCAAAATATTACCCGGGCTATATACGCGAGCTGTCCAGTCGACATGAGATAGCTTCTCATACTTTTTACCATAACAGTTTTAAGGAAGAAGACCTGGTGATGTCCAGAATAGTGCTGTCTTCCATCATCAACCGGGAAGTAAGGGGTATCCGCATGCCGTTAATGCAGCATATAAATGCAGCGGCCCTGGTTAAGGCGGGCTATCTGTACGACTCATCGCTGCATCCGACATGGCTGCCCGGCCGCTATAACAACATGGGGAGCAGACGCACAGTACACCGGAGGGGAAAATTATGGATATTGCCTGCCAGCGTTACGCCCGTCTTGCGGATCCCTGTATGCTGGCTTTCATTGAAGAATTTCCCCTTTGGCCTGTATAAGTACTGCTGCAAAATTATTTTACGGCGCGATAATTATATCGTTTTATATGTGCACCCATGGGAGTTTACAGATCTAAGCAGCTACAAGCTACCAGGTATCATTAAACGGCTGGACGGCGACCGGTTGCTGGCCAGACTGGATGGCTTGTTCGCCTATTTCCTGCGAGAAGGATATACTTTTGACACGCACAGGGGATTTATTGAGACGCTATCCCGTAAATACTGTAAAACCAACCAGCCATAAACCGGGGCTGCTCAATCTTGGGCAGCCTTTTTAAGTTTTATTTGAGCTAATGAGATCAGAAAAGTGTCTTTAGGGAATCCTGTCTTACAGTTTATAATTCTACTTTGCAGGAGTATTGGAGTTTTACATAGACTTCCGTTTTTCAAAAAAGGAAAGAGTTTGGCATAGATGAAATGTAAGCCGGGATCTCCCGGCTTATTTGCTTATTGGTGGCGGCCCGGGTCCTGTGCACCGGAGAGCCGGAGATGATAACAAAACCTGCTGAAAATATGGATTTACAAGATCAGGCGACAGTCATACTGAGACATGTCAGGGCTATATACAATGATGAAAACAGTCTTAAATCAAGCAACAAGACCCGGTCCAACAGGGGGACGGAGGACGTTATGACCCGCATTGTAGTAACGCGCCATATCAGGTGCCTGGAGAATAAGCTGCAGCAGTATTTCATTGCCCGTAATTTGTTGAATACGGCGCTATTGGTCCGGCGTGCCATGGCTACCCCTGTAAGGAATTGTGAGGAGCTGTCATTACTGGCCCTGGACTATGGGATCAATCGTTTTGGGCTGAAAGCAGTCATGCTGGGCCTTCAAAGCCCCGGGGATCATGTAGTGGTAGCCTTTGGGAATGATGTCACCCGGATCAATGGGGAGGTGACCATGCAGGAACTGGCCGGCTTTGACATTATTATATGTGATGTCTGGGCAAATTTTTGCGCCCGGCCCGGAGAATATGATGATAGATTTATAGAGAAGATGCATACCTGGTACCAGAAATCGAAGGATGTTATTTTTAATGGCTGGTGGGTTTCCCCGGTTAATATAGAATGGCTGTGTACTATTGTAGAGGGAAAATGGACGGTGTCCCGTTTATAATTCAGCAGTAAAAGGCATATGATACCCTTTCTGTGCATACCGGGAAATATACGGTAAGCCTGAACAACTTTTTTCGGACCAAAAAAGAAATTATTCCTGCCATTTCGTTTCAAACTGCCATTGTAGTTTTACTACACATGATCCCATATTGTATTATTCAAATTTTGTTCTATGGAAACGCTTCATGAAATTTATACCTATCTGTCTGACTATTTATATGCCCGGGGCCCTTCTTTATTGCTGGCTGTAGTTGTTCTATTGGTAGGGATGTTTTTGATCCGGCGTTTTGCCATATTCCTTGAACGGGCCATCCTGAAAAGAAGCGTGGAGGCCAGCCTGGCTTCCTTTCTTTCCAGCTTTTCGCGGTTTGTGCTTGTAACCCTGCTTCTCATCACCGTTGCATCCATGCTGGGCATCGCCACTACTTCCTTTGTTGCAGCATTAGGCGCCGTTGGTCTTACCATTGGACTGGCCCTGCAAAAAAGCTTATCCAACTTTGCAGGCGGGATGATCATACTTTTCTTCAAGCCTTTTAAAGTAGGAGAGTATATATCTGTAGAAGGAATGGAGGGTATCGTAGAGCAAATAGATATCCTGAATACTACTTTATGTACCTCCTCCAACCAGATGCTGGTGATGCCGAACGGCACACTGGCGAATACCAGGGTCATTAACTATTCACGTAAAGCTGAAATAAGGTCATGTATTGTAATAGGGATATCTTATGACGCAGATATAGACAAAGCCAGGGCGATCATACTGGATACTTTACTGGACGACTCCCAGGTATTAACGATCCCCGTACCCAAAATATGGGTAAAATCCATTAATAATAACACGGTTTACCTGTCCGTCTATTACTGGACCGCAGCAGCGGGCTGTCAGGAGGTGGAAAGCCGGCTGACAGTGAAAATTAAAAGAGTGCTTGACAATCATAAGGTAGCTATTACCCTTCCCCGGCAATAGAATCTAAAGCGGGCCCCGGGGAGGGGAACGGATGAAAGCCAATAACCCGGGCAGGGGCGCTGCCATTTGTTTGTACCCATATTGCTATGTAAGTACTGGTATTTTTATACAGTAGCAAAAATCCGTCTTTTACAATTAAAAAGCCGGCTTTGCAATCCATTCTGAGTAAAAAGGAAAGGTAATCTTTGTATTACAATCAGCAACTACGGATTTGTTCGACCACTACCAGCTTCAGCTAAAGGTCGCCTTCAGGTATAGCCAGCATGATTGCGGAAATACCCGGAGCGCAACAGACCTGGCCGGTAAATGGCAGGAATGGTGGAACATGCATGGTTGCGCGACTATCTGAACCTTAAAGGCACTATGCCAGATCATTCGTCGCTCTGGCTGCAGCAGCAGCTTCCAGGTTGCGGGCGACTTCCTTACTCCAGTTCATCAATTTCGAGAATGGGCCCAGCATGTCAAAGATCGAGCATCCTTTATTTTCTTAATAGCGCAACACGTTATTCCGGGAAAACCAGTGAAAAGCCCGGTTACCAGCGCGGGGCAGGTAATATATGTACTTACCCGGAGGAAAATACCTGTTTGATCCTGCCAGCTGGTATCCTGTGGTTGCTTTTATTACTGACGGCTACCGGCAACAGGGCATATGCACAACATATCCCGGTCACTAATCCCTCCCTGGAGGGAACGCCGGCGGAAAAAGCTGCTCCGCCCCGGTGGGGCGCTGTCAGGACATCTGATATACAGCCGGGTATTTACAACATCTGGCTGCCGCCTTCAGATGGCAGCAGCTATGTAGGATTGCACAGCGGCCCTACCTATGTGGAAGGTGTTTCACAGCGGCTATCCGTCAGCATGAAAGCGGGGTATTACTATAATATGTCTTTTGACCTGGCGTATACTTCAACTTATGTATTTAAGGGCTGCTATGGCAACCTGGCCATTTACGGCGGGCATTCTCCCGGTGATCTGAAGGAGCTATTGTGGACCTCCGGTGAATTTACTCATACCGGTTGGAAAAGGTATAACGCCTCATTCAGCCCCACATCGGACCATAAGTATATTACCTTGTGCGCTTATCATTCCAGCCAGTGTAACAGGAGCAGGTATGGTGTAATAGTGCTCGTTGACAATCTTTCTTCCTGGATATATCAACGGCTGGAGCTGGAGCTAAGCACTACGGCCACCTGCGCAGACACCAATACAGGGGCCGTTAGCGTAAAGGTGCGCGGCGGGGTAGCCCCTTATACTTATCAGTGGTCAACGCAGGCCGGGCATAATAGCAGCACCAAATCCCTCAGCGGGCTGCCTGCCGGCCAGTACCAGGTAACGGTAACGGACAGTAGAGGAATATCTGCCCGGGGAACAGCCACAGTGGCTGTAACAGACCTGGCCTCAGCCGCCACCGTCACTCCTTCGCTATGCCATGGTGACGGGAGCAGCCGTATCAGTATCAGCACTACAGGCGGTATACCGCCTTACCGGTATTACCTGGATGGAAGTACGGTTGGCACTTATACGCCTGTTTTCGAGTACCTGGAGCCGGGCCGGCATGATGTGCTGGTAAAAGATGAGCAGGGATGCATCAACCGGCTGGATAATATGCAGGTTAAGGAGCCGCCTCCATTGGTGATACGGCATACTACCGTTAGGTCCAGTAGCTGCAGCGGCGCCGCCAACGGTGTGATCATACCGCAGGTACAGGGTGGGGTGCCACCATATGAATACAGGGTAGATAACGGGCTATGGCAGCAAGACAGCGTGTTGGGGCAATTGGGGGAAGGCTATCACCGTTACGAGGTCAGGGACCGGAACGCCTGCACTGTTAGCGGTACAGGGGAAACTACCTCTCCCTGGAAAAACTGCCTGGTGGTGATGCCAACAGCTTTCAGTCCCAATGGGGATGGCATGAATGATGTTTTTCGTCCTAAAGTGTATGACGATATCCATAATTACCAGCTAACGGTATACAACCGCTGGGGAGAACTGGTATTCCGGTCTACTGACCCGAACAGGGGCTGGGACGGTACGTACCGGGGCTTGTTGCAGGAAGTGCAGGGCTTTACTTACATCTGCACCTACCAGGACCGGAATAATACGCGCCAGGAGCTGAAGGGAGTAGTGGTGATGGTACAGTAGGCAGGTGCTCACTCTTTATATTGTTCATATTGCTGCCGGAGTCTTTTCAGTACCTCTCCACCTGGAGTATACGTTACTCCAAAATGGTTCCTGATGATCTCGTATTGTGTTTGACCGCGGTTGATCTTTTCTTTCCATTGGCTATCCAGCCTGTCCAGGATAAAGCCTAATGCCGCGCCTTTATCATAAGACAAGGTTCTGCACAAAAGGTGGTACCGGGATGGATCTGCCGTAACATAATCGATCACGATCCTAAAAGTACTGGGCTGGCCGTTTTTATTGGAAAGAAAGGGAAGATTTTTGTCTGTAAGATCGGAGTACCTATATTCCAGGTACCTGGCAGTACCCTCCATTGCCTCACTATTGGTTTCGTGTATTAACTGGGGCCAGCGAAGATACCTGTAGTTCCTGATCATCAGCCAGTCTTTCATAATGGCGGACAGGGCTGCGGTATCGGTTGTACGCAAGGCTATATCATATAAATAGTATTCTGTTTTCAGTATGTTGAAGTGCTCCGGGGTGTAAGGATAGTCGTTGATATACTCTTCCTGGTCATAAGTCCAGCCCTTTTGCGCATAAAGGTGAAAGGCTTCATGCATGGAAAAGTAGGGGAAGGAAAAGTAGGAGGCAGGCATCCTGAACATCTCCGGAAAATATTTAAAGGCCAGTATTTCCTGGTTGCTCAGGGAGGTATAGGTGAAATTTGAAGGTAGCCAGTAAGCTAAAGAGCGGCTCCCCAGCGATTTGGCTGTATATACATCCTGCAGGTATGGATTGCCCGGAAAAGCTACTTTTTGGTACCGGGCAGTATCAATATACGGGGAAGCGTTTATCAGGTAGATATAATACCAGAGGCATCCCTTATCCCTGTTTGTCCGGACCAGTATCAGCGGAGCTTTGTCGTACCGGTAATTTTCAGTCCATAACTGCGCCGGTTTTGTAGCAAAGGCGGCATACTGCCGTGTGAGGGCATCAAACAAAGCCTGGTCTGTTTGATCCAGCTCTGCATAGGTACATCCGGGATTTCTTTTTATGAGCCAGGTAAACACAAGGAGCAGCATGATTGACAGAAGCAGAAAAATGCCTGCTATATACGCCAGTTTTTTTAGTGATCGCATCAGCTTTATAATTTACCATCCCTGCCGGGAGTATGGTAATTAAAAGTAGCATGCTTCATTATTCTCCGTTGGTCGGGAAAGGTAGTTGTTTGCCCGCAAAAGGCCGAAAGGGACAGGACGGTGCGCCGCACTGGTGGCATGGAACCACGCCGGGATCACAGCCGGCCTGACTTAGGCAGAAATAGGGCTTATTGGAATAGTTAAAGTCTGTATTTATTGCTTTTTTGCATGATAATACTCCTTACGGGCATCTGTCCTGAGGAGTTAGTAATGTGAAAAACCTGGGGCGGCTCATTCCTGGGCCGCCATTTAATGAGACCTTGCAAATGATGCTTTAAAATGAACAGGTGTTTACTTTTTGTCGGATAGAGCTATATAATGACCATCTACGAACAATTGTCGTAATGAAAATGCAATAATATTGCATTACTCATAATACCATCCCACTTACAGATTTGCAGTTTGACAGGGGACGAAAGGTCTCCTGTCAAATTTATTGACTACCGGAAAAAGAAAATATATCATCTATTGAATGGAGCAGGCGTACAGGACCTTCCTGCCAGGGCCTCCAGCTATACATACCTATATGCTCACTACCAGGCTTGCATGGAAGCGGCCAGCTTTATCAGAACCGGGAACATGGACAGAACCCGGGCCTGAACCGTTTTTCAACCATGAAAAAAGGGCCACCCAGGATTGGGCAGTCCGATATTCGCTTGCTTACTTATCCTATGCAAGTTGGAGTGAGTTGCATGATCGACACAATGTTATGGAATTCTTGTTAAGGATATTCCCCGGGAAGGACCGTTTAATGCTTTTGTTGGGCTATCCCTTTTATATTCTGCTTTGATGCAGGGTGAAAAGCCCGCAAATGTGCTGTATGATGTGCTGTACGAGGCGCCTCGGCAGCGCCGCCGGTATCGTATAAGGGGGGGGAAGGCCGATTTCCGCCAAATAAAAAACCGGAAAAGCGCTGCTGATCTGCACTTTTCCGGTCTGGTACCGCGTACGGGAATCGAACCCGTGATTCATCCGTGAAAGGGATGCGTCTTAACCCCTTGACCAACGCGGCTGGTATGTTTTGGGATTGCAAAGGTAATACCTGCCGGCATATTTCCAAAAAAAAATTACTTAACCCAAATTTCTATTGATTAATCCCTGTATTGCTTGTAAATTCGCATCTCTATTTTTCAATTCAAACTACAGTGTAAAATGGGAACGACTCTTAAAATCGGTATTAATGGGTTCGGTCGTATCGGCCGTTTGGTATACCGCCAGATCTATAACATGTCCGGAATTGACGTGGTAGCTATCAATGACCTCACCAGCCCCAAGGTGCTGGCTCATCTGCTGAAGTATGATTCCGCGCAGGGTAGGTTTGACGCCGAGGTGAAATCCACCGAGAATGCCATCTCCGTTAATGGCGATGAAGTAAAGATATACGCACAGAAAGACCCCTCACAGATTCCCTGGAAAGAGCACGGTATAGATGTGGTGATCGAATGCACTGGCTTCTTCACTGATAAAACCAAGGCGGAAGCCCACCTGGCTGCCGGCGCTAAAAGGGTAGTGATCTCTGCTCCCGCTACCGGCGACCTGAAGACTATCGTTTTCAATGTTAACCATGAAATACTGGATGGCAGCGAAACCGTAATCTCCTGCGCTTCCTGCACCACCAACTGCCTGGCTCCCATGGCCAAGGTAATGAATGATACATTTGGTATCGTGGCCGGTCAGATGACCACCATCCACGCATATACCAATGACCAGAATACCCTGGATGCGCCGCACGCTAAAGGCGACCTGCGCCGTGCCCGTGCCGCTGCCGCCAATATCGTGCCCAACAGCACCGGCGCCGCCAAAGCCATTGGCCTGGTACTGCCCGAGCTGAAAGGCAAGCTGGACGGCGGTGCACAACGCGTGCCCACCATTACCGGCTCCCTCACCGAGCTGACCACCATCCTGGCCAGGAAAGTAACCGTAGAGGAAGTGAACGCTGCCATGAAGGCCGCTGCCAACGAATCTTACGGCTACAACGAAGACGAGATCGTAAGCTCCGATATTGTTGGCATGCACTACGGTTCTCTGTTCGACGCTACGCAGACCAAGATTGTGACCGTCGGCGACACCCAGCTCGTGAAGACCGTATCCTGGTATGACAACGAAATGAGCTATGTTTCCCAACTGGTTCGTACCGTTAAGTACTTTGCAGAGCTGATCAGCAAATAAAGCGAAAGAAAGGTGAATAGTGAATGGCGAAGGATGGCATGATGTTCCATTTCCTGCCCTTCCACTATTCACCTTTCACCTTTCACTACCTTTACCCTTCATCACTATGAGTAAATTTTCCGATTATAATTTCAAAGGCCGTAAAGCCCTGGTACGCGTGGATTTCAACGTGCCGCTGAATGAAAAGTACGAGATCACCGACGATACCCGTATGCGCGCGGCTGTGCCTACCATCAAAAAGGTACTGCAGGATGGGGGCGCCGTTATCCTGATGTCACACCTGGGCCGTCCCAAGGAAGGACCTGCAGAAAAGTATTCCCTGAAGCACCTGGTGTACCACCTGGTGAAGCTGCTGGATGGCGCTACGGTGAAGTTTGCGGAAGACTGTGTAGGCCCGGTGGCGGAGGAAGCTGCGTCCAACCTGCAAATGGGGGAGGTGCTGCTGCTGGAAAACCTGCGTTTCCACAAGCAGGAGGAAAAAGGCGATGCCGCCTTTGCCCGGCAGCTGGCCCAGCTGGGGGATGTATATGTAAATGACGCTTTTGGCACCGCACACCGCGCACACGCCTCTACAGCCGTTATTGCGCAGTACTTCCCGGCAGATGCCCGCATGTTCGGCCTGCTGATGGAAGCCGAGGTAAGCAACGCGGAAAAAGTGCTGCATAAGGCTGAAAGGCCCTTCACTGCCATCCTGGGCGGCGCAAAGGTGAGCGACAAGATACTGATCATAGAGAACCTGATGGAAAAGGCCAATAACATTATCATTGGCGGCGGTATGGCTTACACTTTCCTGAAAGCCCAGGGCAAGGAAATCGGGAATTCCCTCTGCGAGAACGACAAGCTGGACCTGGCCAACGAGCTGCTGGCCAAGGCAAAGGCCAAAGGTGTAGCCCTGCTGCTGCCCGTGGACTCTGTAGCGGCCGACAAGTTTGCCGAAGACGCCAATACGCAGGCAGTGTCCAACGATAACATTCCTGCCGGCTGGATGGGGCTGGACATTGGCCAGAAATCCGTACAGCTGTTCGCTGGAGTGATCGGGCAGTCCAAAACCATTTTATGGAACGGCCCTATGGGCGTGTTTGAAATGAAGCCATTCCAGGCAGGCACCAAAGCCATTGCAGACGCCATTGTGAGTGCTACTGGCAAAGGCGCTTTCTCCCTGGTAGGCGGCGGCGACTCCGTAGCGGCGGTAAACCAGTTTGGCCTGGCCGATAAGGTTAGCTATGTATCCACCGGCGGCGGCGCCATGCTGGAATTCTTTGAAGGCAAGGAGCTGCCCGGTATTGCAGCCATCAGCGCATAAAAAGTGAATCGTTAAAAGTAAAAGGTGAATAGTGAAATTATTTTCACTATTCACCTTTTACTTTTCCCCCCTTTTTGTACATTAGGACCTCTATGAAAAAACTCTTCGGCCATCTCTATTTCCAGGTACTGGTTGGGATCCTGCTCGGCGTGCTGGCCGGCCTGCTTTTCCCGGGCATTGCCGGTACCGGTAAGCTGATCAGCGAAATATTCATTAACCTCATCAAGATGCTGATAGCCCCTATTATCTTCCTCACCATTGTGCTGGGCATTGCCCGTATGGGCGATATGAAGAAGGTAGGCCGGGTAGGCGGCAAGGCCCTGCTGTATTTCGAGATCGTGACCACGCTGGCCATTGTAATAGGAGTGGTGGTGGCCAACTGGCTGAAACCCGGTCATGGTGTGGCTTTTACCCATGTAAATGTGTCGGAGGTGGCCAAAATAGAGCAGGAAGCCGGCGGCATGAACTGGGGCGAGTTTTTCCTGCACATTGTACCTTCCAACGTGGTGGATGCTTTTGCCAGGGGAGACATTCTGCAGGTGCTGGTATTTGCCATCCTCTTCGGCTATGGCATTACCAAAATGAAGGATGCCGGCACCCCGCTGCTGCATACGTTTGACAGGATATCCCAGGTGTTCTTCAACATCCTGAAAGTGATCATGCGCCTGGCCCCCCTTGGCGCCTTTGGCGGGATGGCCTATACCATCGGCAATTTTGGCGCAGCAGCGCTGATACCGCTGGTAAAGCTCATGGTATGCGTGTACCTGACCATGATATGCTTCATTTTCGGCGGGCTGGGCCTGATAGCGCGCGTCTACCGTTTCAGCCTCTGGCAGTACCTGAAGTTTGTGCGGAACGAGATATTACTGGTGCTGGGCACCTCCTCTTCAGAGTCTGCGCTGCCCGGCATGATGGAGCGCCTGGAGCAGCTGGGCTGTTCCCGCTCCGTAGTGGGGCTGGTGATACCGGCCGGCTATTCCTTTAACCTGGACGGCACCAGCATCTACCTGTCTATGGCCGTGATATTCCTGGCGCAGGTCTTCAATGTGCCCCTCAGCCTGGGGCAGGAGCTGACCATTATCGGCATACTGGTGGTGACCTCCAAAGGTGCCGCCGGCATTACCGGCAGCGGCTTTATTGTGCTGGCCTCCACCCTGACGGTCATTAAAGTGATACCGGTGGAAGGTCTGGCCATATTGATAGGTGTAGACCGCTTTATGTCCGAAGCCAGGGCCATTACCAACCTGATAGGCAATGGCGTAGCCACCATTGTAGTGGCCAAAAGCGAACGCGAGTTTGATGAGGCGCGGTATAAGACGGCTATCAGCCGGTAATTTCCACTTCTTTCCTATCTGAACATTCATTACATTTAAATAATGTTTACCGTTATGAAATCAAGCATCCTCCTCCGGTCAGCCATTGTTGCCAGCCTGTGTTTTCCCGCTTCCCTGGCCCTTGCCCAGCAACCGAAGCTAACACTGGAAAAGCAATGGGAAACAGACACTGTTATGCAGGTACCCGAATCCGTATTGTATGATGCCAGGCGCAATGTGCTGTATGTGGCCAACATACAGGGCGCCAGCAATGAAAAGGACGGCCGGGGCTTTATCTCCCGCCTGTCGCCGGAAGGCAAGGTGCTGGAAATGGAGTGGGTAAAGGGGCTGCATGCCCCCAAAGGGATGGGCATCCATAAGAACCGGCTGTATGTAGCGGACCTGACGGATATTGTGGTGATAGATATTGCCAAAGGCAGCGTCCTGCAGCGCATTCCCGTAGCAGGCAGCGTGTTCCTCAATGATATTGCCATAGATAGCAAGGGGACCGTATATGTATCAGATACCCGTGTGGGCACCGTGCACCAGTACAGGAACGGCAAGGTGAGCACCCTGCTGGAAGGGCTGAAAGGGCCCAACGGGCTGCTGTTGTTGCCTGACGGCGCTTTCTATGTGCTGGCAGATGGCGCGCTGTTCCAGCTGCAGCAGGACAACACCCTTAAAAAGCTGGCGGATGTAAGCAAGAGCGTGGACGGTATAGAGCCCGTAAAACCTGGTGAATTCATCGTATCTTGCTGGCCGGGCGAAGTATTCTATGTCAATGCCGGTACCGGTACTGCCACCAAGTTGCTGGACACCCGGGATAAAGGGCTGAACACAGCCGATATTGGCTACAATCCGCAAAAAAAGATAGTATACATACCTACCTTCAGCGGCAATACCGTGGCAGCTTATGTGCTGAAGGAGATATAGCATAAAATGTAAAATATAAAATGATACATGTAAAAGCAGGTGGTAGGTTGCTGGCAGGGCAGCAACGTGACGTTGAGAGATCCCTACCAGCTTTTACATACATCATTTTACAGTTGGTATTTATCATTTTACACTTTCCTTCACCCGCTTCCGCCCAGGAGCCCCCCATTTCCTACAAGTTCTCCCACCTGAATATCCGGAACGGTCTGGCCAGCAATCACGTATCGGCCATTTTGCAGGACAGGAGAGGGTTTATATGGATTGCCAGCACCGCCCTGCAACGCTATGATGGCAGCAACCTGATCACCGTAGCCAGCTTTGACAAGGTGCCCGGCTCTATTTACTATGATGATATCTGCCTCTGTGAAGACCGCAAGGGCCGCATCTGGATGGGCGCCCCGGATAATATTCATGTGTACGACCCCGCCACCAGCGGCGCAGAGGCGTTGAAAGTGGACATACTGCCGGCCCCCCAGGGCAACCTGCAATGCAGCCACATTGTAGAGGACCATGCCGGCATAATATGGGCCACTACCCAGGAAGGACTGCTGCGCTTTAATGACAGCACGCGCCGCTTTGAAAAGCCGGCCTTTATACCGGAGCCGCAGCGCCTGCAGATGAACAGCGCTATCATAGAGGACCAGGAAGGGCAGCTCTGGATCAGCGGCGTGAAAGGCATTTTCCTGCTGTCCCGCGACCGGCGGCGCCTGTACAGCGCTGATAACAACCCTGCGCAACTACCGGTGTTCACCATCAGCAGAAGCATCCGCAAATTCTTCATCGACCACCAGCGCCGCCTCTGGATAGCCTCCCGCGGGGCCGGCCTTTACCGGTACGATCCCGCCTCCCGGGAGCTGCAGGTGTATAAGATGGGAGAGATATTTGATATTACCGCAGACCTGGATCATAACGTATGGGTGGCTACGGAGCAGGATGGCATTGCCCGCTTTGACGACAGCCGACAGCAATTTGTAATGAACATCCGGGCGGATAATACAGACGACCTGGGCCTGCACTACGACTTTGAGTCCAACTGCCTGCTGTCGGACCGGGAAGGGCATCTATGGATAGGCACGGACAAAGGCGTGAACATTCTCAGCCTGCACAATCCTACCTTTCGCCTGATGGACCACCGCACGGTATTCAGCGGCACCAGCCTGCGCCTGCCCAGGGCGGAGGTGACCGATCTTTTCCAGGCCACTAACGGTGATATATATGTGGGCTACTGGGGCCGCGGCTTCAGCTGGCTCAATAGCCGCCTTGGGCTGAAACGGAATTTTACGCACGAGGGCGAAGCCCCTGCCCATGCAATACCGGAAGGGCGCAGCCTGGTATGGAGCTTTGCCGAGATGCCCGACGGGCGCATCCTGGTAGGGCAGGAGAATGGCTACCTTTCCGAGTTTGAGCCCCGGCAGGGAAAATTCCTGGCGCACCACCATCCCCGCGCCTTTCAGGACCAGACCTTGATGAGCCTTTACGTGGAAGATGACACCTGCGTATGGGTGGGCCTGTACAAAAGAGGCCTGGCGCGCTGGAACCCCCACCGGGACACTGCTTATGGCTACCCGCAGCTGCTGGACAATATACAGCGCCAAACCTCGGTAATGGATATTGCCGAGCAGAATGACTCCCTCCTCTGGCTGGCCACCAGCAATGCAGGGCTGGTGCTGTTCAACAAGCACAGCGGCCAGGTGGTGGCCAGGGACATTTTCCGGGACGGCCCCCGCTCCGTGAATAACATTACCTGCCTCTATAAGCCTGACGACACTACGCTGGTAGCCGGCACCGATCATGGCATATGGGTGTTCAATACCCGGCATCATACCGTGCAGCCCCTGAAGATCAATGGCGTACTGTTTGACGAATGGGTGCTCAGCATGCGTGCGGATGCCAGCGACGGCATCTGGTTTACCACGCCATACGGGTTTTACCGTTTTCACCGCAGGCGGTTTAAGCTGGAAACCTTTGTGCAGGGCGATAATATCATAGACAATAACCGTAAGGTACGCCGGCGCATTATACAGCTGAAGGACGGCCGGCTGCTGGCAGGCGCCTCCGATCATTTCCTGGCTTTTGACCCCGCTGTGCTGAAGGTGGCGCCGCCCCCGCCGGATGTGACCATCCTTGCGTTCAAAGCAATGGACAGCACCATACAGCTGCGCCGGCGGCCTGTTACACTTTCCTATCAGCAGAACTTTATCTCCATCGAGTTCAAAAGCCTGCAGTACCACCATGAAAAGATCCGCTACTACTACCAGCTGGAGGGGCTGGATGCAGGCTGGGTAAGCGCCGACGGGCTCCTGATCGCCAAATACACGAACCTGCCCCCCGGCAGCTATACCTTTAAGGTGCGCAGCGTAAATGCCGCCGGTACTTTCTCTGCCAGGACCACCTCCCAGCGGATCATTATAAAGCCGGCCTTCTGGCAAACGAACTGGTTCCGCCTGCTGGTGCTGCTGGCCGTTGCCGCGCTGGTATATGTCTATTTCCGCGCGCGTATCTACTACATTAAAAAGGAAGCGCGGCAGCGGGCCGCCATGCAGCAGAAGATAGCGCAGCTGGAAATGAAGGCCCTGCGGGCACAGATGAACCCGCATTTCATCTTTAACGCGCTCAACTCCATCCAAACATTCATGATGAAGAGCGAAACAGAACAGGCCCTGAGCTACCTGAACCGCTTTGCCCGCCTGATCCGCAGCGTGCTGGATCACTCCCAGCTCAATACCATTCCCATTTCCAAGGAAGTGAGCATGCTGGAGAACTACATAGAGCTGGAAAAGCTGCGCTTTGCAGACCAGTTCAGCTACAGGATCAGCATAGATCCTGCACTGGACCCGGATTTTACGGAGGTACCTGCCATGATCATACAGCCGTTCATTGAGAATGCTATCTGGCACGGGCTGCTGCACAGGAAGGAGGGCGGCTGCCTGCAGCTGTCCTTCACTAAAATGCAGGACCGGATACTATGTGTAATAGAAGATAATGGCGTGGGCCGGGAAAGGTCCGCTGCGCTCAAGCTGCAGAGCGGCTACACGCATGCCTCCAGGGGCCTGCAGATCACCCGCGACCGCCTCTCGCTGTACAACAGCCGCTTTAACATGGATGCCTGCTTTGATATTGAGGATATTTTTGATGATGCCGGCCAGCCTGCCGGTACAAGGGTGAATTTGTGGTTCCCGTTGGTGGAAGACTGAATTAATGCGCAGATGTGCATATCCGCACATCAACCCACTTTTATTACCATACCTTGTTTTTCACTCCATCTCCACGGGCTGTGCAGCAGGCGGAGCCCGCCCAGCCAGCGATGCTCCAGGGAAATATAATCCAGGTAGTTCTCTTCATTGTTCAGTATCTCCAGGCCCAGGGTGGTAATGGACAGCATGGCGTCCTGCTGGGCAATAAGGCCGGCGCTGCGCATGCGTTGGATGTAGATGTCCAGCTGGAAATCGCCGAAGCCGTACAGCTTCATATCGGTCCAGAACTGGGCGTACAGGTCGTGCCAGCGTTGGCGGGATACAGACAGCTTGCGCAGGAAATAGTTTTGAATAACATTCAGCCCGTTCTCAACGGAAGGCAGCCGTTGCAGGTGCGCCCGCAGTGCGGGGCCCAGGAAAGGCAGGTTGCCGCCGGGCTCCTTGCTGATGGCTTCCAGGGTTAGGGGATCGCCCTGGCAGTAGGCCTGCCACGCATGTTCCGCCCGGGCCAGGTCAGCGTCTTCCAGGTACATGCGCTCCTGGAATAGTGCGGGAAAATGGTAGGGCATTAACAAACCCAGGCCGCGGAAATCCGGCACCTCCGGGTGCTGGTCTATTGACACCATGCTGATCCGGGGAAGGGGGCTGATCTGCGAGCGCAGGTAATGCAGGATAAACAGCAGGTTGATCTGGCAAAAAAGATCAAACTCGAACCACAGCACCACCTCATCCTCGCGGGCTACGCGGGCCAGCTGTTCCAGCTCTTTCACCACATTGGTGAAGTAGGTCTGTTTATCAATGCCGTAATGGTATTCCAGGTGCTTGGAGCGGGAGGTGAAAAAGTCGGCTGGGTCGTTCGTATATTTTACTTTTCCTTCGCACATCATTTCACGACATACCACAATCTCTCCCGGTATATCGCTTTGCCGGAACAGGGTTAAAGTAGCATCGCCATTAAGAACATGCATATACGGCATGCATCACGTTTTATCACGGTTATTACTACCAGCTGCCACTGGCGCCGCCGCCGCCACCGGAGCCGCCGCCAAATCCACCGAATCCGCCGCCGCCTCCCCAGCCACCGCGGCTGCCACCGCCGAACCCGCCGCCCATGGGAAATCCTCCCCAGCCGCCCCAGCCTCTGCGGTTAATGGACGTGCCGCCCCCTCCGCGGTTGTTGAAGATAGACAACAGTATAACGGCAATAACGATCAATACAAAAATAGAGCCGCCGCCAACCGGCTTCTTCTTTTTGGGGATAGCCTTATACTCGCCGGCAGCAGCCTTTTTAATAGCGTCTACTGCCTCATCCAGCCCCTGGTAGTAGTGGCCCTCCCGGAAATTGGGCACAATGATCCCGCTTATGATACGGTTGGCAATGGCATCCGGAACGGCCCCTTCCATGCCGTACCCGGTCTCTATCCGCACCCGGCGGTCTTCTATGGCGGCCAGTATCACCAGGCCGTTGTTCTTTTCTCTGGTGCCTACGCCCCAGTCGCGTAATATTTTCAGGGCCACCTCGCTGATATCGTAGTCGCCGGTGGTGTTAACAGTAACAATAGCTATCTGGGTGGAGGTGCTGTCATTATAGGCTACCAGCTTGTTTTCCAGTGCCTCCGCCTCCTGGCGCAGCAATACGCCGGCCAGGTCGTTTACCAGCCTGGGCGGGTTGGGCCTGGGCGGTATCTCCTGTGCAAAGACCTGCAAACCTGTTATCAATAGTATGCCTAACCATAACCAGCAGTGTTTCATCTGTGAGTTTTTATTTTCGTTGTCGCTTATTTCCCCAGTAAAATATCGTCCGGCAGCTCGTTCTCATCATCGCCGGACGAGTAGGGGAAGTGCAGTTGCAGTGATTCCCCGATCTCTTTGATGCATGCTTCCATGCCTTCTATCACCCTGCTCTGGGAAAAATATTGTTTCAGCAGCAAGGCTTCTTGCTGCCAGAAGGTATTGCCCACCTTTTCATGAATGCCCTGGTCGCCCAGGATGGCAAACTGGTGGTCTTTCAGCGCTATGTACAAAAGCACCCCGTTGCGTTGCCTGGTTTTTTCCATGCCCAGTGACAGGAATATTTCCTGCGCGCGGTCCATAGGGTCCACATAAGCGCAGCGGCTTTCTACAAATAATCTTATTTCGCCGCTGGTCAGTCTTTCCGCAGAGCGGATGGCCTGTACCAGCCGGTTCTTTTCCGCTTCCTGCAGCAGCTCTTTTTTGTTGAACGGGAATAGACGCATGGCTGAAAAGTTAAAAATTCCGGGTCCCCAACCCAGATTCCCGGCAGGCAGCGGTACTTACGGTCAACGTATGTGTTCCGCTTCCAAATCCGGAATTTTGGGTCCTGTGGACCTGGAATTTGATCAGAATTGTACTTTAGGCGCGTTCTCGGACCCCGGCTGTGCCTCGAAATAGCCTTTTTGCTGGAAACCGCTGATGCTGGCGATCAGGTTGTTCGGGAAGGTGCGCACCGAGCTGTTGTACTGGTTTACTACGCTGTTGAAATCCCGGCGGGCAACGTTAATGCGGTTTTCCGTGCCTTCCAGCTGGGCCTGCAGGTCCAGGAAGTTCTGGTTGGCCTTCAGCTGGGGGTAGCTTTCGGCTACGGCCAGCAGGCGGCCCAGCGCAGTACTGAGCTGTCCCTGCGCCTGCTGGAACTGTTGAATTTTTTCAGGGGTCAGGTTATCGGGGTCAACGGTAACCTGGGTGGCTTTGGCGCGGGCTTCTATTACCTGCGTTAGTGTTGTCTTCTCAAAATCGGCAGCGCCTTTTACGGTGCTTACCAGGTTAGGGATCAGGTCAGCCCGGCGTTGGTACTGGCTCTCTACATCGGCCCATTTATTCTTGACTTGCTCATCCATTTTTACCAGCCCGTTGTACTTGCTGCAGCCAAACATGCCTAATAAGATCAGGACAACAATTACAATAATTCCTTTTTTCATCTGTTAAAGTTTGTTTTTAGTGGCCGGATGGAACTTCGCAGGAAGAGGCCCCTCGCAGGAAGGCCATTGTGCTCCATTTCATCCGTTGGTATTTAAATTTTTGATTTTGCATTACAGGATACTGCCCGTATATATATTATGCTGGTTATGTGGCTTTTAACAGCACCGGGACATGAATGTATCAAACCTACACGAAATTCGGCAAACTGCAAAAACTATCTGTTCACGGAAAATACACTGACGTACACAAAAAATAAGACTAAAATTCCTGGGTTTATCCATAATTTTGTGAAAATATTCTTCCCCCCTCGGATAACTGTTAGGTCTTTTTTAAAGGCCGCTGTTTTTATTGTTTGTAACTCGTTTATTTTTATTAACTTAGAATTAAGTCTCCTCGAATGAGTGCGCAACACATCCATATTCTCTATATCGATGATGAGATACATAACCTGAACGCCTTTAAAGCTTCATTTCGCAGGCAATATACCGTGTATACGGCAGAATCTGCAGAGGAAGCCAGGAAGGTGCTGTTGGAGCAGGAAGTACACATCATTATCTCGGACCAGCGTATGCCCAAAATGACCGGGATAGAATTCTTTGAGTCCATCCTGGAAGAGTACCCGGAACCCATCCGTATACTGCTGACCGGCTATGCAGACATTAACGCGGTGATAGACGCCATCAACAAAGGCCAGGTGTACAAATACTTCTCCAAGCCCTGGAACGAGGAGGAGTTGAAGCACAATATTGAAAAAGCATACGAGGTATTTTCCCTCCGCAAAGAGAACAAGGAGCTGACTGCCAAATTGCTGGATGTAAATGAGAAGCTGGAATTCCTGTTAAGACAAAAGCTGATATCCTAGGCTTGATCTACCTTACTTATTTCCTGCTACCTTATTTCTTCACATTAAAATGGATCGTATTGTCGTAAATATGATAGTCGATCCCGAGCGTGCGCCCCAGCTGGTCCAGGAAATCTGTCAACGGTTTGTCCTTTTCCAGGCAGCCGCTGTACTGTAAAGCTGCTATCGATTGTTTTTCAAAGTCTAATTTAAGGCCAAACCAGCGCTGTATCACGGGCTCCAGCTCCTGCAGGCTTTTGTTGCGGAAGCGGTAAATGCCTTCCCGCCACGAGAGGGTGAATGCCTCGTCAAAACGTTTCACCTTGAAGCGCTCCCCGGTGCGGTAAATGGCTTCATAGCCCGGCTTCAGCGTTACGTCCAGTGTATCTCCCACATCGGTAACGGCGGCGCCCTGCACCAGCGAGGTAACGATCATGCCGGCATCATAGGAATTGATATTAAAGGCGGTGCCCAGCGCCCGCACGGAAGTGCTGGGCGTATGCACGATAAACGGCTGCTTCGGGTTTTTGGCCACAATAAAATAGGCTTCTCCCTCCAGGTACACCTCGCGGGTCTTGCCCGGGAAAATAAAAGGAAAGCGGAGGGTGGAGCTGGCATTCAGGTGTACTTCCGTCCCGTCGGACAGCTCTATGCGGTAATCCGTTTTAGGCGGCACGGTCAGGGTGTTCCACTCTACCGTTATGGGGATATCATTTCCCTGCTGCAGGGCCAGCGTGGTATGCTGGCTGCTGTCCGCCGTATGGCGCGCCTGCCGGGTAGTGTCGGCAGCAGGGGCGGGCGCTGTTGCAATGCGGATCGTGTCTTTGGCAACAGCAGCGTGTACCTGGCCACTGGCCAGCAGCTGAGACGGGGCAGGGACGGTTGTTTCAGGCAGGTGCTGGTCTGCCTTTGCCACTGGGGCGGCGGGGCGGTACCAGCCATAATAGGCGGCAAAGCCGGAAACAGTTACAAGCGTGACAATGATAGCCGCGGCCATGCGGTATTTTTTCAGGAATTGAATGACTCTTACCGGGAAGGATGGAGCTGGTCTTAACAGGGCCTCTATTTTGCACCAGGCAAGGTCTGCCCGGAGGTCTTCCAGGATATCATCATTGGTGGCGATCTTTGCATTCTCCAGCTCAATCCAGCAGTTCCGCACGTGCTCGTCTTGTTGCATCACCTGCTGCAGGTATTTATCGTTTTCCTTGCTGATTTCGCCCAGTTGCTTTTCCAGCAAAAGTTGGTAAATGTGTTCTTCGTTAAATTTCATCCGTTAATATTTTATCTTTTTACGGGTCGGATGGAACCTCGCATTAATGCACAGAAAAAGTGTGGCGCTTGGTTTCATATGGAACAGCACATAGGTAAGATCTGATGCTTAGCTATACCGGATGCGTATATCTTCCAGTGCCAGTTTTAATTTTTCGGCAGGCAGGCTGTCAAGCGCGCTTAGCACCTGCCTGCGGAGCTCCTGTTGTTCACTTGCATTCTCATTGGAGCGCGGCAGGTAATTTTCTTCTCCGGCTTTATGTTTGGGCTCCCTGCTCAGCAGGTTCAGACAATCTATATGTACCTGCTGGTAAAGAAACCCGCCTACTGATTGCTGTATATCATGATACAGTTTTTGTTCCCATATCCGTATAAATGTATGCTGTACCAGGTCCTGCGCCTTTTTCATGTTACCCAGCATGGTATAGGCTTTCAGGCACAAAGGTTTATAATACTTCAGGAAGAAATATTGGTATGCCTTTATATTACCCTGTTTTAGCTCTGATAATACAGCCATATCATCAATACTATTCATATCGTTGCTTTTTGCGATAGTGTGTGAATTTTTATAGGAGCTGGCATACAGGAATATAACCTGCTCTCATGTTAAGGTGTTCGTTTTTTAGGCACCCATAATTTCCAATTAAAAGTTACAACAAAAAGTTAATTATTGGTTAATAAAGATAAATAATTGATAACTATTCAAAAGCATATTTGAATTAATGTGCGGATGTGTGGATATGCAGATGTGCAAATGATGGTGCTGCGTAAGGCATTGACTTCGCTACCCCATGCATCTGCGAATCTGCATATCCGCACATCCGCACATTTTGTTAAATTGCACCCCATTGTACACCAAATTTTCCTGAATATGCAAGCTTGGAAAGATTACCAGACCGCTAATAAAGACCGTTTCCTCGACGAACTGCTGGACCTGTTGCGCATACCTTCCGTTAGCGCAGACTCCCGCCACAGCCAGGATGTGAAAAAATGTGCGGAGGCGGTGCAGCAACGCCTGCAGGAAGCCGGCGCAGACAAGGTGGAAGTATGCCCTACTGCCGGCCATCCCATTGTATACGGCGAAAAGATCATAGATCCGAAGCTGCCCACCGTGCTGGTGTACGGCCATTATGATGTACAGCCCCCGGACCCGCTGGACCTCTGGCACAGCGGCCCCTTTGAGCCGGTAGTAAAGGACGGCAGGATATATGCCCGTGGCAGCGCCGATGACAAAGGCCAGTTCTACATGCATGTAAAGGCTTTTGAGACCATGGTAAAGACCAACACCCTGCCCTGCAACATCAAGTTCATGATAGAAGGGGAGGAGGAAGTAGGTTCCGCCAACCTGGGCATCTTTGTAAAGGAAAACAAGGAGCGCCTGAAAGCTGATGTGGTGCTGATATCAGACACTGCCATGATCAGCCTGGAGCACCCCTCCCTGGACACCGGCCTGCGCGGCCTCTCGTACATGGAAGTGGAAGTGACCGGCCCTAACCGCGACCTGCACAGCGGCGTATACGGCGGCGCAGTAGCCAACCCGGCCACTATCCTGTGCCAGATGATCGCCTCCCTGCACGATGAGCGTAACCATATTACCATTCCCGGCTTTTACGACAAAGTGGCCGAGCTTTCGCCAGAAGAAAGGGCCGCGCTGAACAAGGCCCCCTTCAATGAAGCAGCGTATAAGCAGGACCTGGGCGTTCAGGAGCTGTGGGGCGAGCAGGGGTATACCACTATCGAGCGTACCGGCATACGCCCCACGCTGGAAGTGAACGGCATCTGGGGTGGCTATACCGGCGAAGGCTCCAAAACCGTGCTGCCTTCCAGGGCGTCCGCCAAGATCTCCATGCGCCTGGTACCCAACCAGGACTGGCAGGAAATATCCGACCTGTTCAAAGCCCATATTGAAAAGATTGCGCCCAAATGTGTAACGGTAAAGGTAACCGCCCACCATGGCGGCAGCCCTTATGTAACGCCTACGGACCATATGGCCTTCAAGGCCGCCAGCAAAGCCATTGAAAGCACATTCGGCAAGGCGCCTATACCGGTACGCGGCGGGGGCAGCATTCCCATTGTAGCGCTGTTTGAGCAGGAGCTGGGCCTGAAAACCATCCTGATGGGCTTTGGGCTGGACAGCGATAACCTGCACTCTCCCAATGAAAAATACGACCTGGAGAACTTCTATAAAGGAATAGAGACCATCCCGTATTTCCACCAGTATTTTGCGGAGATGCACAAAAAGTGAGAGCACCATGCAAACCGAAAAACTCCGTCTGGATAAATACCTCTGGGCCATCCGCGTCTTCAAGACCCGTACCCAGGCCGCTGCCGCCTGCGAGGCCGGCAAGGTGAAAATGAACGGTGCCAGCGTAAAGGCTGCCCGTACCGTAGCCATTGGTGATCAGTATGACGTGAAGACCGAGGCCCGGCGCTGGAAAATTGAAGTGACCGGCCTGCTGTATAACAGGGTACAGTATACGGAGGCTATTAAATATTATGTAGATATTACGCCGGAAGAGGATAAGCAATATAACCAGCGGGTGGCCGCCAGCTTCTACACCGGCAAGCGTCCCAGCAAGATCGGGCGCCCCACCAAGCGGGAAAGGCGCAACCTCGACGAGTTCATGGAAGGAGAGGAGTGAGCGGAATTTGGGATTTGCGATTTGCCATCGTAAATTCGCACACTTATTCATTCATATAGATGCCTAAACAAAGCGACGTCCTCTCCGCCGATTTCCTGGTGAAGATAGCAGAAGAATTTGGTACGCCCGTGTACGTGTACCATGCGGAAAAAATAAAAACGCAGTACGAAAAGTTGCAGAAAGCCTTTTCAAAAACAGAGGCCCGTTTCTTCTATGCCTGTAAGGCGCTCACCAATATCAACGTACTCCGGTATATCAATTCCCTGGGATGCGGCCTGGATACGGTGTCCATACAGGAGGTGCAGCTGGGCCTGAAGGCCGGCTTTGACCCCAGGAACATCATCTTTACCCCCAACTGCGTGGACCTGCAGGAGATTATTGCTGCCAAGGACCTGGGCGTAATGATCAATATTGACAATATCTCCATCCTGGAGCAGTTTGGCAACAAATTCGGCGGCAGCTATCCCATCTGCATCCGCCTGAATCCTCATATTATGGCCGGCGGCAACTTCAAGATATCCACCGGTCATATAGACAGCAAGTTCGGTATCTCCATCCACCAGATGCGGCATATTGAGCGCATTGTAAAAAGCACCCGCCTGAAAGTGACCGGCCTGCACATGCACACCGGATCGGAAATTAAGGATGTGGATGTATTCCTGCGCGGTGTGGAGATCATGTTTGAAATGGCAGAGCACTTTCCTGACCTGGAATCCATTGACCTGGGCAGCGGCTTTAAAGTAGCCTACCAGCAGGGCGACCCGGAAACGGACATTGACCAGTTGGGCAAAAAACTGTCCGAGGCGTTCAATAATTTCAACAAGAACTACAACCGCCCCCTGCAGCTGTGGTTTGAGCCGGGCAAGTTCCTGGTAAGCCAGTGCGGCTATTTTGTGGTAAAGACCAACGTGATCAAACAAACCACGGCTACCGTGTTCGTGGGGGTAAATTCAGGGTTTAACCACCTCATCCGGCCCATGTTCTACGATGCCTTCCACCTGATCCGCAATATCTCCAATCCCAAAGGCACGGAAAGGATCTACACCGTGGTGGGCAATATCTGCGAAACCGACACCTTTGGCTGGGACCGCAAGCTCAACGAAGTGCGGGAGGGCGATTACCTGGTATTCTACAATGCCGGCGCCTATGGCTTTGAAATGTCATCCAACTTCAACTCGCGCCTCAAGCCCGCCGAAGTGCTGGTAAAGGACGGGAAACCCCGGTTGATCCGCAAAAGGGATACCCTGGACGATCTCTTGAAGAACCAGGTAGACGCTGAATAAGATATCAGCTCCCCCCATCCCGGTTCCCAAAATGGCGGTAGCCACCCGGCTACCGGTAGCAGTACCATGTTATGGGGTGATCTTTCCCTGTTTCGGAATTTGGGACCGGGGATTTTCTCTCCTGTAAGATTTTGTTGTATTTTTGCAACACCTTCTTCCCACTGCTTATTCCTGCACTAAAGCACTGTTTACGTTATATTTCCTGGAGTAGTAAAATATTAGCGAATGATCTAAACTATACACGAATTGATTATGAAAGTTTTAACAGCGCAAACCGGTGATTTTAAAGAAGAGGGAGTGATCGACAGCCGTATTTCCTTTGCGCCTTTTGTCAGGTTCCTGAAGGAAAAGGCAGCAAACGGGGGAGATACGAGGGCAGCGTATTACCGGCAGCTTGTAGATAAATTTGAACAAACCCCTACCGCATTAGTACCCTTTAACGGCCCGGAGGAAGTATCTGCCCACCAGGAGCTGCTGGATATTGTGGCTGCCAACGTTTTCCCGGTAACCGCCGATATGGACAAGGATATCTATGGTATTGGCATGCCCTACAAGTTTGCCATCTTCTATTATTCTGAACAGTTCAAAAAGGTATTTACCAGGGATGGCGAGCACCTGGCCGCTGCGCCGCACGGCATGGCCACCGAAAAGGTGGAGCGCGATAAAAAGGAATGGCTGTACAAGCTCATTCTCCAGAAAGTGTATGATTTCCCGGTAAATTATGACACCGAGATTATTCACACAGTAGCCACCCCGGAGAAAGCCGGGGGCATAAAGGGCTATGTGAAGGTGAAGATAGATCCCCGTTTTGTGGACATCAAGGTAAAAGGCACCTTGCCAGACCTGTGCTATGACCGGGTATGCCTGGAGAAGGCCTCCCTGGAATGGCTGGAGGAAGTGCTGCCGCTGAGCCTTTTTGCCCTGGAAGGTTTCGTGATCTGGACGGTGAAGGATGTTACCCAGGAGCAGGTGCTTAACCGGGTGAAGGACCTGGTGATGAACATGAACGAGGTCAACGAGCTGCAAAGCTACCGCAAGCTGGAGGAGAATATAATGGCGGCCTCGCAGGTCAGGGACGCAGCCGTGCACCTGCTGCCGGTACCCAAGATCAACGGCCGCTACGTGCTGGAATCCCGGTTCAGTGAAACAGACATCGTGCTGGGTATGCAGGGCAATGAAAAGCAGCAGCAGCACCTGTTCCAGCAACTGCTGGAGTACATGCTGCAAAACCCGCAGCCCCTGGTCATCCCGGTGGTAAATGAAACCACCATACAGCCTTACCCCTTTCTCAAATACCTGCCCCTGAAAGGGATCAGGAGCTTTATCATGTCCCCTGTTATGCATGAGAAAGGCCTGCTGGGCATCGTGGAAATGGGGTCTACGGTAGAAAATGCCATTAACCTGGAAGCGCTGGGGCAGCTGGAGCCGCTGTATCCCATGGCAGTGCTGCTCCTGAGCAGGAGCCTGGATATCCTGAACAGCCGCATTACCAACGTAGTGAAGGAACAGTTCACCGCCCTGCAGCCCTCCGTGGAGTGGAAGTTCATTGACGCGGCCTGGCATTACCTGCATACCCCTGCGGAGGAAAGGAAGTACATCGGCAATATCACCTTTGAGGATGTGTACCCCCTTTACGGGGCCGTGGATATCCGCAACTCCTCCGTGGAGCGCAGCAATGCCATCCACGAGGACCTGCGGGAGCAGCTGCTGCTGACGCAGGAAACCCTGCGGCATATAGATGGCAGCATTCACCTGCCCCTGCTGGAAGAGCTGCATTTCAAGAATGAGCGCCTGCTGGGCGATATCAACACCGGCATGGTGTCTGAAGAAGAGCAGCAGATCAACGATTTTCTGGACCAGGAGATAGCGCCCCTGTTCCGCCACCTGTACGAAAGCCACGGGCAGCTGCAACCTGTGCTGGACAAGTATTTCAGGACCATCGACAAAACGGAGGGGCACATACTGCACCACCGGCAGGAATACGAGGAAAGCCTGGCCACCATTAACATGGCCATCAGCAAGTACCTGGACAAGGAAAAAGAGAACATCCAGCTGTCCTTCCCCTGCTACTTTGAAAAATACCGTACAGACGGGATAGAGTATAATATTTACATCGGCCAGTCTATTGCGCAGCACCAGAAGTTTGACCTGTTGTACCTGCGCAACCTGCGCCTGTGGCAGCTGTCCTCCATGGCGCAGATAGCCCGGCTCACCCACAAGCTGAAGCCGGGGCTGAAAGTGCCGCTGCAAACCACACAGCTCATACTGGCACACAGCAACCCGATAGATATCAGCTTCCGGCATGATGAACGGCGCTTTGACGTAGAAGGCGCTTACAACATCCGCTATGAGATCATGAAAAAGCGGATCGACAAGGTGCATACGGAACCGGGCGGAGAACGGCTTACACAGCCCAATACCATTGCAATAGTGTATTCCTTTGCCAAGGAAATGGAGGAATACCGCAAGTACATTCATTTCCTGCAAAACAAGAACATACTGAAACCGGGTATTGAAATGCTGGACCTGGAAGAGCTGCAGGGCATCAGCGGCCTCAAGGCCATGCGGGTGGAAGTGAACCTGAGTGAATAGTGAGAGGTGAATAGTGAATAGTACACCTTACAATACATGCACACGTCCATTCACTATTCACTTTTCACTAAAACTTAAATCCAAAGGTAACATACGGCAGCACGCCTTCTGTGGAGCTGCCCAGCGTAGCGGTAATAATGAACATATTGACAGGCGAGAAGTAGAATCCTCCGCCGAAGCCGTCATGCCATACGCCGGAATCCTCTCCTTTTATCCATACACGTCCTATATCATTAAAGGCCAGCAGGCCCACAGAAGCCGGGAACAGGTAAGACCGGAACTGGAACAGCTTCAGGCGCAGCTCTGTATTGTTATACACCATGCTGCTGCCCGCAAAACGGTTATTACGATAGCCGCGCAGGTTCTGTACCCCGCCCAGCATCATGGCCTGGAAAAATTCATAATGCCCCCAGATCACTCCGCCGCCAAAACGGGTTACGATCACCAGGTTGGCCGGCACCCGGAAGCTGGTGTAGATGCTCATGTCCGACTGCAGGCGCAGGTAGTGGTGCTGTTCTTCATTCAGCCCCTGGTTGCCGAACAGGCTGGTGGTCCACAGCATGCCGCGGGAAGGCAGGATGTCATTGTTGCGCGTATCTATCTGCAGCCCTATGCGCAGGCCGGCGTATTGCTTGGTGGCATATACGCCTGTGGAGTCCAGCCCGTTCCCGGGCAGCTTGCTTACATAGCGGTCATCATTCTCATCCCTGTCCAGCGCATAGGAGCTGAAAGAGGGGCCGTAGAACAGCTGTACCCGGGAGGCCAGCTTGCTTTTCAGCAGGGCTTCCGCACCATACAGGTTGTAGCGCGAGCGGTAATACCAGATATCCCTGTTGTCTTTATCAAACACGGTTTCATTGCCCAACCCGAAAAAGTTCACCGTATTATGCGGGGCCCGGGCACTGGCCTCTATTTCCAGATCCGTATGGCCAATGGCGTCCGTAAACTCGCCCCGGTAGTGGAACCGGTACGCGCTGGTAGCCACGGAGTGGCCGGCGGTAAAGGTATGCCGCACGGCAAACGGCTCTTTGCGGAATCCATGGCCGGTGTACTGGAATCCCAGTCCCAGCAGGATGCCATCATCCAGGTTGTAGCCGGCAGTTACCAGCGGCATCAGCTTGTTGTATTTAAATGCCATGCGGTCATAACGGATCACATCGGGGGTAGCGGAAAGCCGCCGTTGGGCGCCATTGCTCAGCATAAAGCTGTCCCTGCCCTGCTTCAGGTCATAGATCCTTACTTTTTTGCCGCCGGCGGTAGAGCTGTCTATATAGGTATCCGGGTCTTTGCCGCCCACCAGGCGGATGCGTATGGGCGAGCGGTGATCGCCGCTGATCACGAAGCGGTCGTCGCCTCCCAGGCTGTACAGGCGGATCTCTTTGGTGTGTGCGGGGTCAAAGGTGCGGGAGTAGATGGTTTGCTCCAGGTCCCCTTTCTTGCTGATCTTGCGGACATTCACAGCCAGCCGGCCTTCCGGTTGCTTCTGTATGGTGAACAGCTCGTTCTTGCGTGTACCGGGAATATCCACTTCCCGGGCCAGGAAGCGGTAGTATCTCAGGGCTGCTTTCTCCAGTGCATCCCGGCGGCCTTTCAGCCGGGCAAAGGTGGTGTTGCCTACCATGGCGCGCACCGTGTCCGGGAAGCGTTTTACAGCCGCCTGCAGCACGCTGTCCGTCAGCTGCCGGGTAAGCAGCTGTGCATGTTCCTGCCACTGCTTTTCATGAAGGCCGTTCATGAAAGAGCGGTCAAAATAACGGGCGTTGAAGTTAAAACCGTTGATATCCGGGTAGTGGTCCTTAAAGCCCTGGAACTTGGGCATCACCCAGCGCCGGGCCGCCAGCCAGGGCAGTACGCCGTCGTTCACAAAAAAAGCCTGGTCCCGGTCCCGGGGAATGGGATAGTACTCCTTGCGTTTCTTTTTCTTGATCTCTCCCCAGCGCCACTGGTCGTCATGCCGGTCCCAGTCGCCTATCACCATGTCCAGCAGGCGGGCGTGCAGCACTTTGGTCTGGTCTATTTTGGTATCATTGTCGCCCTGCAGCTCTTCCAGCACTTTTTCCGTATTGTCAGTATCTATGCCCTCTGCTACCGGCTCCCTTGCTTCAAACAGGTATACATCGCCCCCGAAGTCATTTTCATAGATGCCCAGGGAAGTGTCTTTGGGCAGGTATACAAAGGTGGGACTGGTGTGCGGCACCCTGGCTGCTTCTGCCAGCGCGGCCACTACCGTGGGGGCATAGGGATTGGAGGCGGATATCTGGTCCTGCACCACATCCCGGGCAAAGGTTTCCCGGAACTCCTCGGGCAGCGCGCTCCGCGGGTCTTTTTTGAGGGAGCGCAGCACCCACTCCTTGCCGCCGGCATCTTCCAGCCGGAGGGAGCGGGTTTGCATGCCGCCGCCCCGCTTGGTAATGTGCAGGCCGCCTTTTTCCTGGTGCAGGTCCAGTACGGGGAAGCTTAAGGGGGCGTCCCATACGGCCCGGTAGTTGTTGCCCAGCCAGAAACGGTGCACCTTGCCGGCGTTGTTGTATTGCGTGTCTGCCGCCATTTTCATGAAGGGAGGCAGGGCGGAGGCCGGTGTACTGCCTGCTACCGCTGCTTTTTGTATCTCTTTTATATTGAACAGGCGGGAGGCATATACCGGCTGGTCCAGGTTGTCTGCCAGGTAATACTGCACCCGTACGGTGCCGTCGCGCAGCAGCTCAAGCGCGGAAAAGCCGTTGCCATAGGTGGCAAACAGGGAGTGCTTCCCTTTCTTTACCCGGTCGTGCTTAGCGCCGCTGCCGCTCACGATGTAGTAATATTTCCCATCCTTCAAAAGCTGTAAGGCATGGTCGTGGCCTGCCACGAACACGGCAGGGCCATGCTCCTTAAAGGTTTCCTCCACTCTTTTGATCAGCTGCTGGTACTCCGGGTGCGGGATATCCTCGCGGGCGCCAAATACGCCTCTTGCCAGCGGGTAGATGGAGCCCAGCACAGGCAGTGGAATATACAGGTGCGGCTTCAGGTCCGTAAAAGGAAAGATATGCTGCTTGATGGTGTAATAGCCGCCATGTATGCCATGGCTCCGGAAGGGATGGTGGGAGGCAAACAGCAGCAGTTTGCCGCGGTTCCGGCTTACAATGTCAGACAGGGTGGCGATCACCTCCTCCTTGTCCTTGCACTCGCAGGAGCTGCCGGCGCCCGGCTTGTTATAAGGGAACAGCCACCATTCGCTGTCCATTACAATAAGGGTAATGCTGTCCGTAACCGGTACTTCCACGGGCCCGGGGCATCCGCCTTTTGGCAGGAACTGTACATTGGGCAGGTGCAGGGAATCCACGTACTGCTGCTCATTTTTTATGGTTTGCCAGCCGTCCGGCTTCTGTTTCTGCCAGTCATGGTTGCCGGGTATAAAAATGGCCTGCGCAGCCGTGCCCCTTACCAGGTTTACCTGGTAGTCCAGTATTTCCCTTGCTTCCGGGTAGCTGGATGCTGCCTCGTCGGGCAACCCGTAGGGGTATACGTTGTCGCCCAGGTACAGCACCGTATTGCGCGCATCCTGCAGGTTGTAGTGCTGGCGCACTGCATCCACTACAGGATTGTGGCCGTTCTTATGCAGCTCGCCTGCATCGCCTATCAATATGATCCTGTGAAGGACGCTGTCCGTTTGCGCGTGCGCCGCACCGCTCAGGCTTGCTGTAATGCACAGCAGAAGAATACTCCGCAACATGGGAAGTTAATTTTTATAGAACCGGTTGATGTCAATCAAAGCGTAATATCGCTACGGGATCACAACTTTAAATGTACAAATTACCGTTTTGGATGTATGATTTACGGTTTATACCTGAACTTCAGGATATCAGCCGTACCGTCTCCTGCTTCATTGGAAATATACATGTCGCCGTTAGCCGCAAAGGAAAGGCCTTCCGGCTGCTCAAACAGGCTGCGCTTGAGGTGGTATACTTCCTGTACCTGGCCGTCCAGCCCTGCTATTACCAGCATCATGTTTACGGAAGACAGGATGTACAGCCGGTGGTCTATGGGATGTATGGCCGCTGCCGACGGTTTGAAGTTGTTCATCTTGATGTTGCCCAGCCTGGCTATGTCCGCTACGCGGATGCGGTATGCCGGCGTTTCGTCAAACTGGCGGCTGTCCAGGCGAAACCGGTACGCGCTGGTCAGGCCCTGCTTTTTGTCCTCTTCGCAGCTTTTGCAGATCAGTACTACGCTGTTGGAGGCCGGGTCCATGTAAATGCTTTCAAACTCCTGCTTGCCTTCCCGGGAAAATTTGTATTCTACGGAGGATACACTGTCGGTAAAGATATCCTGCACCTGGTACAGGGTGCCGTTGCTTTTCAGCACTATCCAGCCCAGCGGGGTATGGGCCAGGTCTTCGTAGTCGCCGCTCCGGTCAAATTTGGTTTCCGGGTAGCGCTCGTAGTGAGAGAGGTCTATAAGGAATATCTTGCCCTGTTCATCGTTAATGGCGTAGATATGGCGCTCGTCCGGGTGCAGCGCAATGCCGGATATTTCCTGCATGGACTCTCTCACGCGGAACCGCTGCGGTTCTGTGAGTGTATAGCCTTTGGGGGAATTGTAATCTTTATCCTGCTGATCGGTGAAGGCGTTGCAGGAGATAAACGCCAGCAATAAAATAACAGGGAAACGTAGATCCATAGTACTATGCTTGATGCTGAACGCTCAATGCCCAATACTGTATGTCTAAACGCGCCACAAGCGTTTAGCATCCAGCATTACGCGTTCAGCGTATGAAGTGTAAATTTAAATCAAAAATGCAGTAACTTGCTGTTCTCTGAATTGTAATTTATGCAAATAGGGTCCATTATTGAAGCAGCCGGGCATTACGTTAAGGCGCAGTATCAGCAACATCCTCATCCGGATCTGGTTTATCACAACTTAGAGCATACGCAGCAGGTAGTGCAGGCAGCAGAGCAGATCGCCGTTCACTACCGCCTGCAGGAGCAGGATCTGCTGGTAGTGATGGTGGCAGCCTGGTTTCATGATATGGGCTATTTGCTGGGCAATGTCAGGGAGCATGAGGAGAAAGGCGCGGAGCTGGCCCGGGAGTTCCTGCAGCAGCAGCAGGTGCCGGCGTCAGTGCAGCAACAGGTGACCGGCTGCATTATGGCCACCAAAATGCCCCAGTCGCCGCACAATTTGCTGGAGGAGATCGTATGCGATGCGGACCTCTTTCACCTTGGCTCCAGGCATTACAGGGAGCGCAGTAAGCTGATGCGCCAGGAGGCAGCTGCTACTTTTGGTAAGGATATCTCCTCCGCTACCTGGACGGAAAGCAACCTGCTGTTCCTGGAAAATCACCAGTACTTTACGGATTATTGCCGGGTGCTGCTGAAACAGCAGAAAGCGGAGAACATCAAATGGCTGAAGCGCAAGCTGGAGAAAAAACAGGAGGAAGCCGGCATGGCAATGCCCCCTGCTGCTCCGGCGCCGGTAAAAGCGGAGAGAACAAGATCGGAGAAAGTGAAAGCCGAAAAAGCAAAAGAGGTGCAGCCGGACAAGGAGAAGAAGCAGAAAAAGCCGGGGCGCGGCGTGGAAACCATGTTCCGCACCACGTCCACCAACCATATCCGCCTCAGCGCCATGGCCGACAGCAAGGCCCACATCATGATCTCCACCAACGCTATTATCATCTCCATCCTGCTGTCCGTACTGCTGCGCAAGCTGGAGGATAATCCCAACCTTATCCTGCCATCCTTCCTGCTGCTGGCCACCAGCGTGGTCACCATCATCTATTCTGTGCTGGCCACCCGGCCCAATGTTACCAACGGCAGGTTTACAAGGGATGATATTGAACGGAAAACCACCAATCTGCTTTTCTTTGGTAACTTTCACGGCATGACCCTGGATGAATACCGCTGGGGCATGACGGAAATGATGAAGGACGCCGGTTTCCTGTATGGCAGCATGATCCAGGACATCTACCACCTGGGCGTGGTGCTGGGGCATAAATACCGCCTGCTGCGCATTGCCTATAATATTTTCATGTTCGGCCTGATCATATCCGTACTGGCCTTTATTATTGCAGTGGTCTTCTTTCCCGTGAAAGACTGATAATAGTGAAAGGTGAATATTCACTATTCACCTTTCACCTTTCATTTTTCACTATTCACCTTTCACCATGACTTCCGACATTCCATTATATGACCGTGATCTGAGCTGGCTTTCCTTTAACTACCGTGTGTTGTGCATGGCCCGGGACCAACAGGTGCCCTTATACGAACGGATCCGCTTCCTTTCCATTTTTTCTTCCAACCTGGACGAGTTCTTCCGGGTGCGCATGCCGGCGGTGCTGGCAGTGAACCGGCTGCTGCAAAAGGACCCGGATGCAGCGGGAGAGGAGCCGGTATCGCCGGATACCCTGCCGGCCATACAGCAGGAAATAGACCGGCAGCAGCGGGAGTTCGGGCAGATACTGACCGGCAGCCTGCTGCCGGAGCTGGACCGGCAACAGGTGCACCTGTACTACCGGGAGGAGATACCCGCCCGGCACCGCCCCTTTCTAAAAGAATATTTCCTGACCCGGGTGCTGGCTTACCTGCAGCCGGTATGGCTGCACCGCAAGCAGGCTTTTTTCCTGGAAAATAATACGTTGTACCTGGTGGTGCTGCTCAGCCCCGAAGGGGAGCCCGGTATGCACCGTTACGCCGTAGTGAATATTCCCAGCCGGGAACTGCCCCGCTTCATTGAGCTGCCCCCGCAGGATGACCGGTACGATATTGCCATGCTGGACGATGTGATACGGGAACATCTCTCTTTCCTGTTCCCGGGATATACCGTAGAAGGATGTTACAGCATCAAGATCACACGCGATGCGGAAGCGGACATGAACGAGCTGAAAGGCGATGTGCTGGAGCAGGTAGAAACCATGATCAAAAAAAGAGAGCTGGGCATTCCTACCCGTTTCCTGTATGATGCCGCCCTGCCGGACGAAGCGCTGCAATACCTCGTTCGTTACTTCAGCATACAGCCCGGCGAGCCGGTGCAGGGGGGGCGCTATCACAACCTGAAGGACCTGGCAGACCTGCCTATGCCCCGCAAACAGCCGGCGCTTACCTATGGCAAGCTGCCGCCTGCCCGTGTACCGCTGCTGGAAAATGAGGAGCGTATATGGGACGCCGTTATACAGCAGGATATTTTGCTGCATGTGCCCTACCAGCGCTATGACTACATATTGCGCTTCTTCAACGAGGCCGCTGCAGATCCGGATGTGCAGGAAATATTTGTAACGCTGTACCGCATTGCATCCGGGTCGCTGATTGCCAGCGCCCTGATCAGCGCTGCCCGCAACGGCAAGCAGGTAACAGTGTTCGTGGAGCTGAAGGCCCGCTTTGATGAGGAGAACAATATCCGCTGGTCCAAAAAGATGAAGGAAGCCGGCGTAAAGATCGTATACAGCATCCCCGGCCTGAAGGTGCACGCCAAAACAGCGCTGGTAAAGCGCAGGCGCGGCCTGCACTGGGATTATTTCGGTCTGATGGCCACCGGCAATTTTAACGAAAGCACGGCCCGCTTCTATACGGACCATGTAATACTGACCGCCCACCCCGGTATGACGCGGGAGCTGGAGCTGCTGTTCCTGTACCTGCAAACCCGCGAGCAGCCGGCGGAATACAGGTTTATGCAGTTCCGGAATCTGCTGGTGGCGCAGTTCAACCTGGTGGAGCGCTTTATTGCCTGCATAGACCGGGAGATCGCTCATGCAAAGGCAGGAAAGCCGGCGCGCATCATCATCAAGCTTAACAACCTCCAGGAAAAGCAGATGATTGCCAAACTGTATGAAGCCGGGCAGGCGGGCGTGGACGTGCAGCTGATCGTGCGCAGCATCTGCTGCCTGCAACCGGGATTGCCGGAAAGCAGGGGCATAACGGTAAGGCGTATTGTAGACCGTTTCCTGGAGCACGCGCGGGTGTTCATATTCCATAACGATGGGCAGGAAGAGGTGTACATGGGTTCTGCAGACTGGATGAACCGCAACCTGCACCGCCGTATCGAAGTGTGCTTCCCTGTGCAGGACCCGCTGTTGCAGGAGCAGGTCAGGGAGATCATCCGCCTCCAGCTGGCAGACAATACCAATGCCGTGCAGCTGGACAGGGAAATACGGAATGTGCCGCAGCCCCCGCCGGCGCCCGGCGAAGCGGTAAATGCCCAGACAGCGATACACGCCTACGTCCAAACGCTGGGCTGAGGTTCAAATGTGCAGATTGCAGATGTGCAGATGATGATGTTGCACATTGAATCTGTTTTTTTTATTTAAATTTAATCATCAAGCCTCTTATATGCTGAAACTCGTTTGGACCTGCGGACTGCTGCTGTTGCTGGCTACGCCGGCAGTAAAAGCCCAGTCGCATTACGACCTGGAACATATTTACAACCCCGCCGCCAATGCGGAGGCGGATCTTGAGAAGGTCCTGCGGCAGGCCGCCCGTGAGCATAAGCATGTACTGCTGCAGGTGGGTGGCAACTGGTGCATCTGGTGCAAAAGATTGTACAGGTTTGTGCATGATGATGCAGACCTGGACACGCTGCTTCGTAAAAACTACGTAGTGTACCACCTCAATTACAGTAAAGAGAACAGGAACCTGCCCCTGCTGCAGAAGCTGGAGTATCCGCAGCGCTTCGGCTTTCCTGTACTGGTGATCCTGGATGCAAAAGGCCGCCGCCTGCATACGCAGAACACCGCCTTGCTGGAGTCCGCGGATTCCTATGACAAGGAGAAACTGCAGGATATGCTGAAACAATGGTCGCCGGCAGCGCTGGACCCGGCACATTACGTTCATCAATAACATGGTTATGGCTTTTATTGACAGGGTGAGGCGCCCATTTCAATTTTCCCTGTACCTGCTTTGGAAGCTGCCTATTGCATGGCTGGCCGGGGTAAGGGTTACAGAGATACAACCGGAACATTGCACCACCGCGGTGCCTTACCACTGGCTGTCGCAAAATCCATTCGGCTCCACTTATTTTGCCTGCCTGGGCATGGCGGCAGAAATGAGCACCGGCCTGCTGGCCATGCTGCATGTGAACGGATCCCCGCAGCGTATATCCATGCTGGTGACCGGCCTGCAGGCCAGCTTTGTGAAAAAGGCCAGGGGCCGTACCTGGTTCACCTGCCGGGAGGGCGAGGCCATACGGGCCGCTGTTGCCAGCGCCGCCGCCACCGGTGAGCCGGTATCCATTACGGTGAACAGCACCGGCGAAAGCAGGGACGGCACGTTAATTGCAAGCTTTGCCGTCACATGGTCATTTAAGAGGGTGAATAGTGAAAAGTGAATAGTGAGGGGTGAAGGGTGAATGATCATATTATATTAGTTCACAACTCTTCACCCCTCACTATTCACCTTTCACCCTTCACTAGTCAAATATTGTAAGCATGAAAATAGCCTTCCATGGAGCGGCCCGCACGGTAACCGGCTCCAGGCACCTCATCACTTTAAAGAATGGTAAAAAGATTTTGCTGGATTGCGGTATGTTCCAGGGTATGGGTAAAGATACCGACGACATGAACCGCGATTTTGGCTTTGACCCGGCTGAAGTGGACTATATGCTGCTTTCCCATGCGCATATAGATCATAGCGGCCTTATTCCCCGGCTGGTAAAAATGGGGTACAAGGGTGATATCTACTGCACGTATGCCACCCGGGACCTGGCACAGGTGCTGCTGATGGACTCTGCAGAGATACAGGAGGATGATGTAAAGTTCTCCAATAAGAAACGGTCCAGGGAAGGGCTGCCGTATATTGAGCCGCTGTATACGGTGGAAGACGCCAAACGCAGCCTGGATGCCCTGAAGCCGGTAAAATACCAGCACTGGTTCCGTATATCGGACGATGTGGAAGGCATGTTCACAGACGCTGGCCATATCATTGGCAGCGCCGCCGTACACCTGCGCATCAAAGAGAACGGCAAGCCGGTGCAGCTCACCTTCAGCGGGGATATAGGGCGCTATGGAGATGCCATCCTGCGCTCCCCGGACACTTTCCCCCAGGCGGACTACATTATTATGGAGTCCACCTATGGCAGCACCCTGCATACGGAAGCAGTGCCTTCCGACGATGCGCTGCTGGACCATATTTACGATGCCTGCGTTGTAAAAAAGGGGAAGCTGATCATACCGGCATTCAGTGTGGGCCGTACCCAGGAGCTGCTGTATGCCCTGAACCGCGCCCAGCTGAACGGCAAGCTGCCGGCAGTGGATATCTTCGTGGACAGCCCGCTCTCCATGGAAGCTACCCAGGTAGTAAAAAGCCACCCCGAATGCTTTAACAAGACCGTGTCCCGGCTACTGGAAACGGATAAGGACCCCTTTGGTTTTCCCGGGCTGCATTATATCAGATCGGTAGACGAATCCAAGGCGCTGAACTTCCGTAAGGAACCCTGCGTCATCATATCCGCCAGCGGTATGGCGGAAGCGGGCCGCGTAAAACACCACATTGCCAATAACATTAGCGATGCCAGGAACACCATTCTGCTGGTAGGCTACTGTGAGCCCTCATCCCTGGGCGGGCGCCTGATGCGCGGCGCAAAGGAAGTGTCCATTTTTGGCACCCGCTATGAAGTGAAGGCCCAGGTAGGCTCCATACGTTCCATGAGCGCGCATGGTGATTACGAGGACCTGCGCCAGTGGCTGGCCTGCCAGGACCCCCGCGAGGTGAAAAAGCTGTTCCTGGTGCACGGGGAATATGAAGTGCAGATGGTGTTCCGGGACTGGCTGGTGAAGAAGGGCTTCCTGGATATCGGGATACCGGAGCGGCATCATGAGATAGGATTAACATGAAGTATGCAGCATTGAAACAGGAAGCATAAAACAGGCATAATAAAAAGCCCGCCGGCTGTTGTAGCACCGGCGGGCTTTTATTAATTATTAACTGCTTATTATTACTCTCCGCCGCTGGTGGAGGTTGCTCTCAGGCCCTGTATCACTTTCAGGATATACTCGCTTTGTTTGTTCAGCTCTTCTTTGGCAGCGCCGGTGCTGCTGGCGGCCTTTTGCTGTTTTTTTTGCGCCAGCGGCTGCATGATATTGATCAGGTAGTTGTTCACCATATTGTTCTTGAACTGGTCGGCCATGGCCTTTACCTGGTCCATGCCTTTGATAACGGCAGCAGTATTGTCTACGTTGCCCAGTACGTTCAGGTAGCGGATGGCGGCATCGAACTTGGATTGTCCGCCGGATGCTTCTTCAAAGGCTTTGGCAAAGAAGGCCACATCTGCGCTGTCGCCTTTCTTGGCGTATACATCGGCAATACCGGAGGCAAGGGCGCCTTTGGCCGTAGCTTCCATTTGCTTGGCCAGGCGGTAGGCTTTGTCCATGTCAATATCTGAAAGCGCTGCCAGGGCGGCGCCGGCGGCAGCGTAGGAGCTGTCTTTGGTGGCTCCTTCCAGCAAGGCGGTATATTGCGGGTCTTTCAGGTCGCCAATCTGTTTGAGCGCAGCGGCGCGCACCAGGGCATGGTCATCACTTTTAGCCATCTCGGCCACGGTCTTTACCGTTGCTTCCTTTACCGCCGCATTATCCAGGTTCAGGCCGTTGAGCGTGAGTATGCGCAGGCCGTGGAACTTGTCCTTCAGGGCTGCGGCCACCACTTTGCGGGCTTCCTCGTTGGTGTTCTGCTGCTTGAGGCAGGCTTCAATGGCCTCGCGGCGATCCAGGTACAGTGGCGCGTGGGAGAACTGGAAAATATAGGTGTTCAGGTCCCGGTGGTCCGTTTTCTTTGCCAGCAGTACCTTGTCCGCATCCACGTTCACAAAATCCGGTCTGGTGGTATAAGCAAAGGTAAAGGTGTCTGTTTCGTGGGTCATCATCACCTGGTGCCTTTCTTTTTTGCCACCGGCATAAATGTCAATGGCCATGGGCAGCTGGAATATCTTGCCGGTTTTTTGCTGTTGCTGCAGCACCACGCTTACGGTTTTGGCGGCATCATTGTACAGGTAGTTAATGTCCAGCTGTGGGTAGCCCTGCCCGAAATACCACTGGTTAAAGAACCAGTTCATGTCCTTGCCGGTCACTTCTTCAAAGGCCAGGCGCAGGTGGTGTGCTTCCGCGGCCTTAAAGGCATTGTTTTTCAGGTACAGGTTCAGGGATTTGAAGAACGCCTCGTCCCCTACGTAGTTGCGCAGCATGTTCAGGATACGGCCGCCTTTCTGGTAGCTCACCGCATCAAACATATCTTCCTTGTCATGGTAGTGGAAGCGCACCAGGTCGCGGTCCCCGGCATACTGGATAAACCGCATGTAGCTGTTCATGGAGCGGTAGTTGTGATCATCCGCCATGTCCTTGCCATACTTGTGCTCAAACCACAGGTATTCGCCGTAATCGGCAAAGGATTCGTTCAGGGTCAGGTTGCTCCAGGATTCGCAGGTCACCAGGTCACCGAACCAATGGTGGAACAGCTCGTGTGCAATTACGCTTTCCCCCTGCTTGTTATCATCCAGCAGCTCCCGGTTGGTCTTCTGCAGGAAATCGCCGTGCAGGGTGGCCGTAGTGTTCTCCATGGCGCCGGAAACAAAGTCCCTTACCACTATCTGGGAGTACTTGGGCCAGGCATAGTCATACCCCAGTATTTCAGAGTAGAAGCTGAGCATTTCAGGCGTATTGCCGAAAATACTTTTTGCGTAAGGCGCATAGGCCGGTTCCACATAGTAGTTTACCTCCATTTTGCGCCATTTGTCCTTTACAATGGCAAAATCGCCTACCGCCATCATAAACAGGTAAGGGGCGTGCGGCAGGTCCATTTTCCAGGTGTCGGTGCGGGTGCCGTCGGCATTTTCTTTTTGTTTTATCAGCTTTCCGTTGGAAAGGGTCACATATTTTTTGTCCACCGTCATGCTGATCTCCTGGGTGGTCTTCTGGTTGTTTTTGTCAATGGTAGGGAACCATGCAGAGGAGGCTTCGGTTTCGCCCTGCGTCCAGATCTGGATGGGCTTATTGGGGTCTTGGCCGTCCGGGTTAATGAAGTACAGGCCTTTGGCGTCGTTAATGGCCGCGCTGCCTTTTACTTTCAGCTCGTCCGGTTTGGCGGTATAGTCAATATATACAATATATGATTCGTTGTCCTGGTAGGTCCTGTCCAGCTGTATCTGCAGCTCCCAGCCATCATATTTATATTTCAGCGGCTTGTTCCGGCCGTTTTTTACCACCGCAACCTGCTTGATGTCCATGCCTTTGGCATCCAGGGTAAGGGAATCGGTGGGATAAAAATGGGGTTTCAGAGTGATCCAGGCTTTTCCGTACAAGTATCGTTTGGCATAGTCAAACCGGACATCCAGCCTGGTATGTACCAGGTCGTTCACCCTGGCAGGGGACGCCCGGTATATTTCAAGCTGGGGATCGTCCTGGACTTCATTGGCGCCGTGTTGCGCGCTGGCAGGGGCATACCAGCCCGTTGCGGCTATTCCTCCCAACAGTAAAGTCAGCAATGTTTTCTTCAACATATTCATGTAAAATCGGTTTTAAACAAATGTAGCAGGTTCTGTAAATCGTAAAGGCCCAAATTTAAACAAATGGCCTAAATACAACGCAAGTGGTTAAAATTCCTATTTTTGTTACAAGACAAACTGGAACATGATAAAGGCAACTGTTAATGGGACCGGGCCGTTTGCCATCGAGGCAGGTACGGGTATCAGCTGTAACGGGCAAAGCGTGGAGTGGTCTGCCGTGCAGCTGCCGGCCGGGAATTACAGCGTTTTAATGGATGGACGCAGCTACCAGGCACAGGTGCTGAAAGTGGACCGGGACACTAAAACGGTAACGCTGGAGATCCGGCAGCAGGTATACGAGGTAACCCTGGAAGAGCCGATTGACCAGCTGCTGGCCGCTATGGGCATAAAAGACGCACTGGCGCACAAGGTGAATGATATAAAGGCGCCAATGCCAGGGCTGGTGTTAAAGGTACTGGTGGAGCCGGGGCAGGCCATCCGCAAAGGCGACCCGGTGCTGGTGCTGGAAGCCATGAAGATGGAGAATGTATTCAAGGCGGCTGCAGATGCCGTGGTAAAGGCAATAAAGGTAAATCCCGGTACAGCAGTGGAAAAGGGGGAGGTGCTGATAGTGCTGGAATAATATTTGCTTAGCAACAGGACAATCATGTGTTTTAGCAATTCTGATATGATTCAATATTTAAAAAGGGGGATATGTATGCTGCTGCTTTTGCTGCCAGTGGCCGGGAAGCTTGCCGCCCAGGACGAGCAGTATTTTGTATATATCCAGCATGAAAGCTCGCAACCGTTCTATGTAAAATATAATGGGAAGCTGCTCAGCTCTTCCGAGCGGGGATATATTATCCTTTCGGAGCTGCCGGCAGGCACCCTGCCGATCACCATTGGCTTTCCGAAGAACGAAGCCCCGGAACAGCAGTTCAGGATCAGGCTGGCAAAACGCGACCAGGGATTTTTACTGAAGCATATGGATGATAAGACCTACGCTTTGTACAACCTGCAAACATTTGGCGTAACCATGGCCGGCGGGGAAGGCGGAGAGAGCGGACGGATGGTATCGCTCGACGATCCCGGCGAAACCGTTGCAGCCGCCACCCCGGCTACAGAAACGGGCGCGCCGGCAGCCGATAACAGTGCGGCAATGATGGCAGACCTGCGTAAGGACCTCGATACAGCTTTTGCCGGCAAGGCGGAAATAGCTCCGGTACAGCACCCGGCAAAGAAACGTAACCCGTTTGCCGCAGCGCTGGATAAGGTGGTAAAAGATGACCGCCCGAATGATATTTCCCTGGAAACACCTGCTGCTGCGCCGCCTGCAGCGGCCGGCGCAACGGTGACCGCAGGCGGGGAGGCAGTTGCCGCAGGCGAGGGCCGGCGGAACCGCAGAAAACGCAACAGGGATAAGGCTGGTGACCGGGCGCCGTTGACCGAGGAGGAACAGGCCCTGTTACAGCAGGTGCTGGCAGCGGAACGCAGGGCAGGCGCGGTGGCAGACAGCATGGCTGCCGCACAGCAGTCCGCTGCGCCGCCTGTGGAGCCGGGTGAGCCGGTAGCAGACCAGCCGCCGGTAGTAACGGACGCCTCTGCTTATACAGAGGAAGCGCCGGAGAAGAAGCCCCGGAAATCCAAACGCAAAAGGGAAGCGGAGCCGGAATTCATTGAGTTCATGGACGACGCCAGCCGGCAGACCGCTGAAGTGCCTGTAACGGCCGGCGCCGATGCCCCGGCAGTGACCGCTGAAGTACCGGTGGCAGATGAAAGCACCGCATCAAAGCGAGACAAACGGAAGAAAAGGAAGCTGGCGGACATGATAGACGTTACCGAGCATCCCAATAATATCCTCACTGAAGACAGCGTAGACTATAATGCGCCGGTGGCGCGCTCATCCCGGAAAGAGAAGAAGGACGACGGCGTGAAGATGATCAACTCCGACTGTGATGAAGTAATGGACGACGATACTTTCCGCAAGCTGCAACGCAGGATGGTGGGTGCCCGGGACGATGAGGGGATGGTGGCCGCATTCCGTAAGCATGTACGCGATTATTGCCTGGAAACCAGCCAGGTAAGGCAGCTGGCCCTGCTCATCAGCGCGGATGAATACCGTTATCGCCTGCTGGACCTGGCTTATCCTAAAGTATATGATTCTGACAAGTATTCCAGCCTGAGCAGCGTGCTGAGCGACAGCTATTACCAGAGGCGTTTTAAAGCAATGTTGCATAAATGACCGGGCTATCAGTGTCCAGCCGCTACTTCATTGAAGTTTCCTATAAAGGCACAATATTCAGCGGTTTCCAGGTGCAGGAGAATGCAGATACCGTGCAGGCTGCTATAGACAGGGCGCTCAGCATCCTGTTCCGCGATACGATCGCAACTACCGGTTCCAGTCGTACAGATGCCGGTGTACATGCCCTGCAGAACTTCCTGCATTTTGACACGGCCCTGCCCCTGCATCCGCAGTTCCTGTATAAGATCAATGCTATCCTGCCCCCGGATATCGTGCTGAAAGCCATTTACCGCGTGCCGCCGGACGCGCATTCCCGCTTTGCCGCCCTGGGCCGCTCGTATAAGTATTACCTGTATACCCGGAAAGACCCGTTCATGAAGGACCGTGGCTATTATTTCCCTTACCGTATGGATATGGACAAGCTGAACGCTGCGGCCGCTATCGTAAAGGATTATACGGATTTTACCACTTTCTCCAAACGGAATACCCAGGTAAAGACCTTCCTGTGCAATATCCGCGAATCGTACTGGACCGTAAAGGACTCCCAGTTTGTCTATAATGTGGCGGCCAACCGTTTTTTGCGTGGTATGGTGCGGGGTTTGGTGGGCACAATGCTGCGGGTAGGACGTGGCAAGCTGTCGCTGGAGGAGTTCAGGCAGGTAATAGAGAGCCGGGACTGTACCAGGGCCGACTTTGCGGTACCGCCCCAGGGGCTGTTCCTGATGGAGGTTTCGTACCCCGAGGGCATGCTGGATAACGTGCTGATGCGCGGGTAAATAAAAAAGTTTTTAAAAATATTTGGAAGTAAGGGAAAACATCCTACCTTTGCGTCCCGCTTTGATAGAAAGCACATAGCAAAAAGCTCTTCCCATTATTGATTTTACGGCAGATACGAACTGGTAGCTATAGGCTGAAAGGCAGATAGTTATTGTGTTTCAGCGGACGAAGGCAGGCACAGGATGGACTGAAAAAATCTTGAAAAAAAGATTTGGAATGAAAGAGAGAAAATGCGTACCTTTGCAACCCCGCAACAAAGCACACAAGCAGCAAGTTCTTAAGTATAATAGTAAACAGATTCAGATGTGACGGAAGGTCTGTTGGTTCATAACCATAACATCTGCGAAGTTCCGGTGCA
>Ga0164243_10001056_pt1 | contig 47688 bp, 78 predicted proteins | sample OricompcompostOP_FD_108781 | JGI IMG/M metagenome (GOLD analysis project Ga0164243, IMG submission 108781) | Organic Plus compost microbial communities from Emeryville, California, USA - Original compost - Organic plus compost (OP) | ecosystem: Engineered > Solid waste > Mixed feedstock >...
TAGGCCTGATCCGCGGCGAAGGGCGAAAGTCACGCTACGACGACACGACGGATATTTCCAACGGCCTGAAAACCATGGCCAAGGAATTCGGCACCCCTGTTGTCGCGCTTGCACAGCTCAACAGACAGGTCGAGGGCCGGGAAGATAAGCGCGCCACGCTTGCTGACCTCCGGGACTCGGGAGCTATCGAGCAGGACGCCGATTGCGTAATCTTCCCGTTCCGCGAGGCCTATTACCTGAACAAGCAGAAAGACCTCACAGCGGACGACATCACGCGTCTGGGCCAGGTCGAGAACATCATGGAAATCGCCGTCGCCAAGCAGCGCAACGGCCCTGAAGGGCGGCTCGAGGCGTATTGCCTGCCGGGCTGCAATGTCGTGCGCGATCTCGAGAGGGCGTATTGATGCGACGCGAAGTGTTGGACGCCATGCTTGCCGCCGGCTGCACCGCTGAGCAGATCGTAGCGGCTGTGGCCGCTGAGGCAGAGGCCGAGGAAGCCGCGCGTGAAGCCAAGAAGGAACTGAAGCGTCAGAAGACTGCCGCGCGCGTTCGCGCCTATCGTCAACGTAACGCCTGTAACGCGTTACATGATGTTACAGAGCGTAACGACGCGTTACAAAAGAAAGACCCCCCACACCCCCCAAAAGAAAATACCAAAAGACCCCCTACGGGGGTCCAAAAGGTAGCCGCTCACTCGGAAGAATTCGAACGCTTCCGCCAAGCCTACCCGAAACGCGACGGCGGGCACGGGTGGTCGAAAGCCATCGAGAGTTTCGAAGCGCACCGCAAGGCCGGCGTTGACCCCGAGGACATGATCCGCGGCGCCGAAAGCTATGCCGCAGACCGGAAACGCGCCGGCAAGGCAGGAACCGAATTCGTCATGCAGGCCGTGACGTTCCTCCGCGGCAAGCACTGGCCGGAATGGCTCGAGAAGGCTGCGCCGCGACCGCCAGCAAACGGCTGGCCGCTGTCGATCGACGAGCCGACTGCTCGAGCAACTTTCCTCCGCGGGACTTGGCCGGACGCCTTCGGACCTAAACCCGGAGTGCCCGGCTGCAAGATCCCCGAGTCCGTACAGCGTGAATGGCTGGCTTCAAAAGCCGCATGATCTATCCGCTCTATAGCGGGAAAGGGAGAGTGATATGGCCTTCCGAAAACCCCAAGGGAAAGAGGAATAACCGAATGGCGAGGGCTGAGACATGAAACCTTTCACGAAGAACGATTTTGGCTGGGTCGCCGTGTACACGAAGCCGCGCTGTGAAGTTGCGGCCGATGTCGAGATACGCCAGCAGCTCGCGCTCTGGACGTTCTATCCGTCGCAGAGATACCGCAGGCGTCGGCGCCAGCCCGGCACACACATCACCCGCGTGTTCAACGACGATGTGCCGATCCTTTCCCGGTACATCTTCGTGCGCCTGATCGACGACGGCGACATCATGGCCGTGAACGATCTCCGCAACGTGGTGTGCATAGTGAAGCAACCGGGAACGGAGCGCCCGCTTAGCATCCCGCCGCGCATCATGGACAAAATGATGAAGGAAGACGATGCGCGTCCGCTGATCGATCTGGTCAAGGGCGATAAGTACGAAGAGGGCCAGAAGATCGTCTTCAATGAGCGTCACCCGATGGCCGGCCTGATGGGCCAGGTGAGCAAACACATGGGCAAGGAAATCTGGGCTTGGTTTGAAATATTCGGAGGCAAGAGAGAGATCCGTGTGAGCCCCGCGCACGTGCAGGCGGCATAGGAGGGAACCATGACAGTTGTCGCGAGCGCCTACGCGCGCAAGGAGAATGACTTATACCAGACCGAGCCGTGGGCGACGGAAGCCCTACTGCGGCACTTCCCCGTTTCCGGCTTGACGGTATGGGAGCCCGCGGCGGGCAACCACCTTATTGCGGATGTTTTGCGAGAGCAGGGCGCATCTGTCGTCACCAGCGATATCGCTACCTACGATCGTCAACACGATGCGGACGTAGACTTTCTGGCACCTCGTTTCGCCTACAAGAACCCGAAGCATGATGCGATCATAACCAACCCGCCGTATGGGAAGGGTAACCGAGACGCAGTGAAATTCTGCGAGTTCGCATTGCAGCGCTGTCCAGGCCTGGTGGCGATGCTCCTGACAGCCAAGTTCGACTTTGGTAAGACGCGACTTCACCTCACACGAGATAACCCGCGCTTCGCCGCGAAGATTGCTCTCGTCGACCGCATCCAATGGTTCCCTGGCGACACGTCCGGCACCGAAGACCACGCGTGGTATGTCTGGACCGCCGGGCCGAATGCCGGCGCGCGGCTATTATACGAGGGAAAGAGGCCGGCGGTTCATTTGCGAGCCGCCTGAGTCAATACGTCGCATTTCAATGTATCGGCAAATCGCTTATTAATGTACTGTCGCTCGTCATATGTGTGCGATTGCCGTTATGTAAGTGCGGTAGGTGAGACAGGCCCCGGCCGTCGCCGGACACTCCCAGTCAGCCCGGGCAATAGCCCTACAGCGCGAGCCTCCCGGCGGCGCTGTCTTTAGCATGAGCACACAGGCGGAACGGCACAGCTTTCAACACCACAACGGCCATATACTGAGCCATTATTTAAAGAGCTGCCGTTCCTCCTGTTTGCTTTTGAGATGAGTGCAGTGGTGGCCAATTCCCGCGGGTGAGCAGACCCGCGCCCTGCTCGGATAAGCCCCGCAAACCGGGGTGAATGGATTGGCTTCCCCTGCGCTTAGGTGCAGGTGGTGAACCTGAAGGAGGCTCCTTCGGCTCGGCGTGCTTGATGGGGTCTGCGCTCTTCCTTCGCCGGGTGACGCAGGCCCCAAAGTTTCCGTTCCCTGCGCTTAGAGCGCAACAAGATCGAGTGCGGTAGGGCTGGAGGCAAAATCAGAGGCTACGGCGCTCAGCGAGCCACTTGGGTCAGATACCATGCGACCACGCTGGCCCGCACTCGACACCCCAAAGAGATGAGAGCGGGTATGGCAAAGCGATTTCTGCTCGTAGGCGATTCCCGAAAAGGCGATGATCGACCGCTGAAGCTTGGCTCGGCTTATGCCACGGGGCAGTTCGCCGCTGATCTTCGGGAGGCGCGCCGTGTCGTAGCGACCTGGCCGGCGTCGATGCGCCATACACCCGCGCACGTCCGCGAGCGCTAACCCCATTACCATAGAGAGAGTAGACCATGATCCCGGTATTTCTCGCCGCGCTTATGGCGCTTGGCACAATGAACGCTCCCTCTGTCAAGGCAAAGCATGGATTCAAACCCTGCGATGCAAAGACAGGGTGCGTGCATCCGGCGTTTAAGTGAGGGGTGATGGCCGCTCCTGAAGGAAACTCGTTCTGGAAGATGCGCAGCTCACACGGTCGCAAGCCCAAGTTCGAGAGCGCGGAAGTCCTCTGGGATGCATGCTGCGAATATTTCGAGTGGGTTGAGAAGAACCCTCTGAAGGAATCCCAAGCCTTTGCCTACCAAGGCAACATCAAGGATCACGAAGTATCCAAGATGCGCGCGATGACAAATGCCGGCCTGTGCATCTTCCTCGATATCGAGACATCAACCTGGGCCGAATATCGCAAGCGCGAAGGCTTTTCGGAAGTCACAACGCGCGTGGACGAAATCATTCGTACTCAAAAGTTCGAAGGCGCCGCCGCTGGGCTGCTTCAGCCCAACATAATTGCTCGGGATCTTGGCCTTGCAGACAAGCAAGAACACACCGGCAAAGACGGCGGTCCTATCCAAACCGAAGAGGTGAGCGCGCGTGACATTCTCGCTCGTCGAATCTCTGGCCTCGCTTCCAGAACAGGATCGCCAGAGCCTGATAGCGAGCCTTACTGAAGCGCAAGCTGAAGAGCTTCTATGGGATTGGCGGGCATGGGCGCGCCCCAATCAGCTACCGCCCGATGGTGGTTGGTTGACGTGGCTGCTTCTTGCCGGCCGTGGTTTTGGGAAGACCAGGTGCGGCTCCGAGTGGGTACGCATGATCGCCTGCGGGAATACTCCGCTCGCTGCTGGAAGTCATAAGCGCATTGCCCTGGTTGCTGAGACGGCCGCCGACGCGCGAGATGTTCTGGTCGAGGGCGATAGTGGCATACTGTCCGTGCACCCGCCTGACTTCAGGCCGAACTACGAGCCATCGAAGCGCAGGCTGACATGGCCGAACGGTGCGGTTGCTACACTTTACAATGCGGTTGAGCCGGATCAGTTGCGCGGACCGCAGCATGATGCGGCTTGGTGTGACGAGCTGGCCAAATGGCGCTACGCCCGAGAGACGTGGGACATGCTTCAGTTCGGGCTTCGCCTTGGCGACGATCCGAGGCAGGTGGTCACGACAACGCCGCGCCCGATACCGCTGCTGAAAGAAATTCTGGCCAACCCGACGACGGTGGTCACCAAGGGCTCAACCCTGGACAACAAGGCCAACTTGGCCGCCGCATTTCTCCGGCAGATCACGGCGAAGTACGAGGGTACAAGGCTCGGCCGGCAGGAATTGTCTGCCGAGATTCTTGATGACGCACCCGACGCGCTCTGGACGCGCGCCGGGCTTGATCGCTATCGGATCACGCTCGCGCAGTTGCCGCCGTTGGCCCGCATTGTGGTTGCGATTGATCCGGCCGCGAAGACAAATGAGGTTCAGGAGTTTGGCGCCGCTACCGGTATAGTGGTGGCTGCTTTAGGGCAAGATGGGCGCGGGTATATCCTGGATGACTCGACATGTCGGGAAAGCCCGCATGGATGGGCTCGCCGCGCTCTTGCCTGCCGTGATCGCTACGACGCCGATCTGATTGTAGGCGAAGTGAACAACGGCGGGGAGATGGTGGAAGCCGTCATTCGCTCCGCTGATCCGATGGTCGCGTTCAAGGCCGTCACAGCCTCTCGCGGAAAATGGGTAAGAGCCGAGCCTATCGCCGCGCTTTATGAGCAGGGCCGCATTTCGCATGTTGGCACATTCGCTGAGCTTGAAGACGAGATGGTGATGTTCGGCCCCAATGGATTGATCGGGGATACGTCGCCTGACCGCGCTGACGCTCTGGTCTGGGCGCTTACAGAACTGTTTCCGCGCATTATCCGCGCCGACGAGCTTGAAAAAGACGACGACGACTGGACTGCGGACTACACGCGCAACAATCACACGGGGTACTGATGAAGACCGATTCTGCCCCGTCACATAAGCAGGTGCTAGACCGGCTGTTTGAGATCGTTCAATCCGAGAACGCGGCTGAGCTTCTGACGGACGACGAGCTTTCCAAGGTCGCGCGCACGGTCATCGAAGGCTGCAAGATCGATGAGTCCTCGCGTGAGAAATGGACCAAGGCCGCGAAGAACTCAATGGATCTCGCGCTTCAGGTCAAGGAAGCGAAGAACTATCCGTTCCAGGGCGCATCGAACGTCAAATGGCCGCTGATTACGGTCGCAGCTCTTCAGTTCAATGCCCGTGCTTATCCAGCAATCTGCGAAGGCGACAAGATCGTCAAGTCCAAGGTCATTGGTAAAGACGATGGCGTTCCCGAGATTGATCCGGCGACAGGCCAGCCGGCGGTCAATCCTGAGACACAAGAGCCCATCTGGAAGGTCCCGCCGGGCGTCAAGGCTGAGAAGGGCGAGCGCATCTCCGAACACATGAGCTGGCAGCTTAAAAAGGAGATGAAGGAATGGGAAGAGGACACGGACACGCTCCTGATCCAGCTTCCTATCGTGGGAACAGCATTCCGCAAGGTGTATTGGGACGCCACGCTGGAACGCAACGTCTCGGAACTGGTTCCGGGCATCGATCTGATCGTCAACCAGGCGACGAGAAGCCTTGATGACGCGCCGCGTGTCACGCATCGCTTCTATCGTGATCCGAACGCCTGTGAAGAACGCATGCGATCCGGTGTATGGCTTGAGGTTGATCTTGGCCGCCCATCGTCCGCTGATGGCGACGAGATGGCGCCGCATGAATTCATTGAGCAGCATTGCTGGCTCGATCTGGACGAGGACGGATACAGAGAGCCCTACATTGTCACGGTGCATTGCGAGACCGAGAAGGTTGTCCGCATCGTCGCCAATTTCGAAGCCGAGGACATCAAGCAGAGCGAGAAGGGTGACAGGATCATCCGCATCGCCAAGCGGGATTACTTCGTCAAGTTCGGCTTCATCCGCGACCCGAAGGGCGGGTTCTACGACATTGGTTTTGGCCAGCTTCTGGAATCTCTTGGTGCCGCGATCGACACCACGATCAATCAGATGCTGGACGCTGGCCATCTTCAGAACGCGGGCGGCGGGTTTATCGGATCTGGCGTCAGGCTGAAGAAGTCTCAGCTCCGGTTCTCGCCCGGCGTTTATCACACCGTTGATGCCGCTGGATCGGTTCTGAAGGATGCCATTTACAACATGGAGCACCCGGGCCCGAGCGCGGTCCTGTTCTCGCTGCTTGGCATGCTGATCGATGCCGGCAAGGACATTACGGCGACGAAGGACATTCTCACGGGGCAGACCTCTGAGAACCAGACGGCGACGACGACGCTGGCCCTGATCGAACAAGGGACCAAGGTATTCACGGCGATCTTCAAGCGCATCTATCTGAGTCTGGAGAAGGAATTCGGGCTGCTTTACAAGCTGAACGCCCGCCATCTTCCGGAAGAAGCGTATTTCAATCTGCTGGATACGCCGAAAGCCGTGGCCCGCAAGGATTATGAAGAGGGCACATACGACATCTGCCCGGTTGCCGATCCGAAGACGGTGACGGACATGCAGCGCATGGCGCGGGCCGAGGCGATGCTGAACACGCTTCAGATGAATCCGGGCGGGGCGCAGGAAATCCTCAGGCGTTACTACACGGCCATCGGCGCGTCGGATATCGACAAGCTGCTGCCTCCGCAGCAAGGCCCCGACCCGATGACGCTGGCTGCGGCTGAGGCCGAGATCGAGGACAAGAAAGCCTCTGCATTCGAGAAGCAGACCAAGGGCCAGAAGAACCTTGCCGACATTGAGGGTGAGGCCATTGAACGGGAAGTCCGTGCGGTTGAAGCCCTTGAGGCTCCCGAGAAGGACGCGCTGGACCGTGGCGAACGTGCTGAAGAGCGTGATCTGAAAGCCAAGAGCAAAGCCGCGTGAGCAAGACAGATCCAGCCATTGCCGACGCTGTGTTTAGAAGGGGAGAGAAGATGGACGACGCGGTCCGCAAAGAGCGGGAAGAAGCCTTCGAGGCATGGCGTACGCATCCGATCACAAAACAGGTGATGGAAGCAATCGGCGGCCTTGCCGAGCAATGCAAGACCAAATGGCTGAACGAGTCGTGGTCTGCGGGCCGGGCTGATCCCGTCATGCTGGCTGATCTTCGCGCCCGCCATGAAGTCGTGACTGATCTGGTCAATCTGACATTCGAGGAATTGGAGATAGCCCTTGAACAACCCGAGCGGGATTAACCCAACCGAGTATCGCGTTCTTGTCCGCCCCGAAAGCGCTGAAACAGTCAGCAAGGGCGGCATTATCATTCCTGACACGACGAAGGATCGCGAACAGTACGCGGTCACGAAGGGAACGCTGATCGCGGTTTCGCCCGTGGCGTTCTCATACGCCGAATGGCCCGAAGAGGCATTGCTGCCGAAGATTGGCGACATGGTTCTTTACGAGAAGTACGCCGGCAACCTTGTGAAGGGCCGGGATGGCGTCGATTACCGCGTCATCAACGACAAGGACATACACGCGGTTCTGGACTGAAGGATGTGGGGTGAATGGCAGAACGTACACCATCGCCCCCGGTCTATTACGGTGGGCCTCCGCTCTCCGCCGCCGTCTCACCTCAGGCTGAGGGCTGGCGCGCTAGACTGTCGGAATCGATCGGCAATGCAGGACGCGCGGCCGACCAGACGCTGAGCTATTACCTCGGCCCGCACGCTACTGGCGCAGTTCGCAAACTGAGCGATGCGGTTCAGTTCCTCTCACCCGCCTCAGACATGATAGACGCGCGGGACAATTATCAGGGCGCAATCGAGTCCGCGAGGTCGGGCGATGTTCCTGGCGCTGTTGCACAGACGGGATACGGCCTTCTGTCGAACATTGGCCTGTCGGAAGTCTCAAAGCCGGTGGCGGCTATGGCCTCTGCTGTGTCTAACCGAGATGTTCTGGCAAAGCTGGCCGAGAGAAAAGCCGCTTCAGCGCGCGCTCCCCTTACGGATAATTACAGGAAACCTCTCGATACCTACGCCCCGAGCGTATGGCGTGAAATGGCTCCTGATGAAGCGTTGGCAGAGTTCCCGGGTAGCAGTGTCTCAGTGTCTCATGGCCCCGGCGGCCCGCCTGAGCGGTTCTATGCAGACACTCCGGATCTTGCTCTCGGGCAGGGAATGAATCGGGGCGTCAGGATCGAATACGACCCGGCAATGCTTGAAGGCGTTGTCAACACGGCAAAGCCGACGTGGCAGCAGTCGTGGCAATCGGGAATGGCTGAGTACAAGGCGACACCGAAAGCGGGCGCCGATCTAAGGCGGGGTGTCCGCAGTATCCAGATCGAGAAAGACGCCATCCCCCGTGGCGCCGATGGCGTGCTCCTGCGGCGTCAGATAGAGGCCCTGAAGAACGCGGGATGGGAAGTCAGCGAGACAAAGGGGCGCTTCGAACTAAAGCGGCCTAGCACCAAATAAGGGCTTCGTCTTCCGGCCAGATAACCAGCGGGTCGAACACGGACATAGCGGTTGTCGGGCACCACGACATGGTTCTGGCTAGCTCGCCCCAAGTCCCGGCCTTGGCCATCTGGGCGTAGTTTTCGAACGAAAGAATGAGCATTTCCGCCTCCGTTGAGGCGATCAGAATCCCACACCGGGAGTCTGCACGCAAGTAGCAACCCAAGGAAATCTGAGCAATGACAGAGCAGGCTTTAAGCGAAGCCGCTGAGGGCTCTCCTGCGCCTGAAGCGGAAGCGGCGGACGCCGAACAGGACGTAACGCTTGATGAAGGCGGTACTGACGCGGGCGGTTCCTCCGAACAGGACGAAGAGTCCGCACTAGAGGCAGAAGCCCGTGAGATGGGCTGGGTGCCGGAATCGGAATGGAAGGGCGACAAGAAGCCCCGCAAGTTCGTTTCCGCCAAGGAATTCATCGAACGCGGCGAAACCATCCTCCCGATCGCGCTGAAGCGTGCGCGTGAGGCTGAAGCCAAGCTTGATGCCCTGAAGAAGGAAACAGAAGACCGCTTCGCCAAGATGGAGCGGATGAACGAGATCGCGCGCAAGAAAGAGCGCGACAAGATCATCGCATCATACGAGGCCCGCATGGAGCAGGCCGTCGAGATGGGCGATACGGCCGCCTTCAAGGCCGCGAAGAAAGAGCAGAAGGAAGCTCTGGAAGAGTTCGAAGAGACTGTTGCCGAGCCCGAAAAGACGCAGGACGGGGCTCTGAAGCCCGCGGATCTCGCGGCTCTGATCGAATGGAAGGGTGAGAACACCTGGTTCCAGAAGGACAAGAAGCTGACGATCCTGATGGACGCGGAATTCGCGGAAGTTTCGGATGAAATGCCGGGCGCGACATTCGCACAGAAGCTCGCTGAAGCCCGCAATCGCGTGGCGGCTGTCTATCCCGAGAAGTTTGGCGAGAAGGCTCCCAGTAAGCGCGCTGGCGCTGTTGAGAGCGGTTCCCGAATGGCCGGTGGCGGCGGGAAGAGTCGGTTGGCGGACAAGCTGCCCGACGAGGCCAAGAAGGCCGCCGACAAGTACATCTCGGAGGGCCTGTTCAAGGACCGCGAGGAATACGCCAAATCCTATTTCGAGAATGAGGAAGCCTGAACATGAGCGAGCAATTCAACCCCGCCGGTAACGGCAAGAAGACCCTTTCGCTTCCCTCCGAGACTCCGCAGGCGCAGCCCGCCCGCGTTGAAGCCGAGAAGAAGCAGCGCCGCAGACGCTCCGACACGAGCGAACTGCGCAATCTGAAATTACACGTCCCGAAGGATTATCTTGATCCCAAGTTCTCCTATCGGTTCGTGAACGATTCCCCCGGCCGCATACAGCAGATGACGCAGTATGACGACTGGGAGATCGTCCAGCAGTCGGATGAGAACGTGCCCACAAGGCGGCATGCCGGCAAGGACGGATCGGGGCAGGCCCGCACGGCCATTCTGCTCCGCAAGCCCAAGGAATTCTTCGAGGAAGACAAAGCCCGCAAGAAGGCCGCAATCGACGAGCGCGAAGAAGGTTTGCGCCGTGGTGTTACCGGAGATCCGGGCGGACTGAGCGGGCCGAATGCGTACGTGCCCGGCGGATCGAACACGATCACGCGAGGGCGCTAACCCTCACTCTAAAATCTGGAGGCCATCATGGCCAACGTTGACTCGCCGTTCGGGCTCAAGCCCGTGCGGCATAAGAGCGGCGCACCCTATAACGGGGCCTATAATTGCTATTACGTCAAAGGCGATTACGGCACGGCCCTGTTCATCGGTGACCCCGTTGTGAAAGTGGCGGCTGGTTCCAACACCGCCGTCATGAAAGACCCCGGTGCTGGCGAGTTTGCCATCGGCACCCTCCCGCAGGTCGAAAAGACTGTCGTGGGCGATGTGGACGGCATCACCAAGATGATCACGGGTGTGATCGTCGGCTTTGCCCCCGATCCCGACAACCTGACCCTGAAGCACAATCCGGCCAGCAACGAACGTATTGCTTACGTTTGCGATGATCCGGACGTGATCTTCGAGATCCAGGCTGACGGCGCCGTTCCGGCGGCTTCGATGGGCCTGAACGCGGTTCTGATTGCCACGCATTCCGGCAGCACGACCACGGGCCTGTCCGGCATTGAGCTGGACACCACGTCCGACGCCCCGGCGGCGGATGCCTCGAACCAGCTTCTGATCCTTCGTGCTGCGAACCGTGCCGATAACGACACGACCCTCCCGCACGCCAAGGTCGAAGTTCTCATCAACTGCCACACGCAGGCTCCGGGCTCGACCGCTGCCGGCGACGGCACTCTCGGCGTCTAAGGAGGATTGACCGATGGCTATTATATCCACTGGCAATCATCCTAAGGCCCTTTGGCCTGGCGTTGCCGCATGGTGGGGGCTCTCCTACAAGAAGCACCCGATGGAATGGTCCCAGATCTTCGACGAGAAGACCTCGGACAAGGCGTATGAGGAAGATGTCGAGGCCACCGGCTTCGGTCTTGCTCCGGTGAAGGCGGAAGGTTCCGCCGTCTCCTACACTTCGCACACGCAGGGCGCGACGACCCGCTACACCAACGTAGCGTATGCGCTCGGCTTCATCGTGACGAAGGAAGAGATGGACGATAATCAGTACGAGAAGCTCGCCAAGAGCCGTACTGAGAGCCTCGCCTTCTCGATGCGCACCACGAAGGAGATCGTTCACGCGAACATCTTCAATCGTGCGTTCACCGCGGCTTATGCCGGCGGCGACGGCCAGGAGATGGTTTCTGCCGCTCACCCCGTCATCGGCGGCACGCAGTCGAACTATCTCGCCACTCCTGCCGATCTGTCGGAAGCGTCTCTTGAAGACCTTCTGATCATGATCAACACGGCGAAGAACTCGACCGGCCTTCAGATCGCTCTGACGGGCCAGAAGCTCATTGTCCCGCCGCAGTTGGCGTTTGAAGCGGAGCGTATTGTCGCTTCGACTCTGCGTCCGGCCACGGCTGACAATGACGTGAACGCGCTGAAGTCGATGGGCATGCTTCCGGGCGGCGTAGTGGTCAACCACTACCTGACCGACCCTGACGCGTGGTTTGTCAAGACGGACGCTCCGAATGGCCTGACGCACTACAAGCGCAAGGCGATCGAGTTCACGAAGGACAACGACTTCGACACCGAGAACGCGAAGGCGAAAGCCTATGAGCGTTACAGCGCCGGCTGGACTGACTGGCGTTCGGTGTACGGCTCGGAAGGCGCTGCCTAAGAGCCTAACTCATGACGGCGGGGGTTCGCTCCCGTCGTCTTTTCTCTCCTGAACATTCCCAGCCCGGCAGACCGATCAGGCGGACGTTGCACAGACGGCCGGGCGATCCCTTGTGCAAGAAGGACCGATATTCATGGCACGGACCACATTCAACGGACCCGTCAAATCCGAAAACGGCTTTGAGCTGGGCGATACCGCTCTCGCTTCCAATTACGTCGTTGTTCCCGATGCGGCGACTTACACGCTGCTCGCTGCGAACACCGGCAAGGTTCACATCATGCCGAACCTCACGGCGGATTGCACCATCACGATGCCCGCCGAGAAGGCTGGCCTGTCCTTCGAATTCATCTATGGCGGCGTTGCCGCGGATGCGCAGGACTGGATCTTCGATACGGGCTCGAACACCAACTACTATCTTGGCGGCCTCGTTCATCTTGACACCGACGCGAACTCGGCCGGCGATGAAGCTGTTCCGGTTTATCCGGACGGCAACTCGAACTCGAAGCTGACCGTCAACGTCCCGGAAGCGGGCACGTCGGTCAAGTTCATCTGCAACGGTACGCTTTGGTACGTCAACGGTCAGGCCGTTGCGGCCACGGCCCCGGCGTTCGCCGATCAGTAACCCCGAGTTCAGGCCCGGATCGCAGGCGTCCACGTCCGCTCTCCCTCTGCGTGGGTAGTCCTCCGCTGGTTCGGGCTTGATGCTTCCCTAATCGCTGGAGCCATACATGGCCAACACCATCACAAAGACGACGCTTCTTGATGGAGCGCGCAATCTCGTCCAGCTCATCAACATTGTTGGCGATGGGTCGGGCGAGGAAGCGAACACGGTTCTCGTGGACCGCTCGGCGTTCGCGCCGACAGACGGAACATCGCTGTCTGTCGATCGCATCCACGGGCTTCTGAGTGGCTTTACCGCCACGCTGAGCTTCGATGCGACGGCTGACCTGATCTTCTGCCGGCTCCCGGATGGCGATCTGATCGATCATGACTGGACATGCTTCGGCGGAGTGTCCTCGGGGAAAGCAGGCGCTGGCGCTAACGGAGATATCCTGATCTCCACATCGAGCCTTGGCAGCGGCGACTCCGCGACGTTCATCCTTGAGATGCGCAAGTCCTGATGCCGTGGTATGATCCTCGGGATAAGTACAAGCCCGGCGCATATTACCAGATTGATGACCGGACCGGAAAGAAGGTCCACTCGACCGACACGCATCGGGAATGGACCGGCCTTCAGGTCGAAGACCCCGATCCGCGTCATCCTCAGGAATTTGTCAGGGGCAAGCGGGACTATCAGGCCCCGCCGAATCCATCTCCTGAAAACACCGATACCTTCATCTCCATTGGCGATGTGACGCCAGACGATCTGTGAGGCCACATGGCTAACGCTCTATTCCCAAAATGGAAAGAGGCTCTGATTGGCGCGGCAGCCAACAGCGATCTGACTGGGTCGGGCACTACCGGACTTTACTGCGCGCTGATCGATACGGGCGTTTATACGTACAACGCCGCGCATGAGTTCTATTCCGACCTCTCCGGGATCGTGGATGATGATGTCGAGATCGAGAATGTCACCTATACGAACGGCACGGTTGACGGCGACAACATCACGTTCACGGCCGTCACGGGGAACACCGTGGAGGCGCTCGTGCTGTACCGTAAGAATGCAGGCGCCAACACCACATGGCGGTTGGTTGCCTATATTGACACGTCTGTAACCGGCCTGCCTGTCACACCCAATGGCGGCTCAATTTCGATCTCCTGGAACGCTAGCGGGATATTCACGCTCTAATGGCGGCTCTCCTCAACCGCGCCCGCATGACGACAGCGACGACGGGAACGGGAACGGTCACGCTTGGTTCTGCGGTTACGGGATATGCTTCGTTCGCAGAAGCAGGCGCCGTCAACGCCACGGTCTATTCCTACTGCATCGAAGACGGCGATGATTTTGAGATCGGGGTAGGGACGTATACCAGTTCTGGAACGACCTTCTCGCGCGATACGGTCACGCTGTCGAAGATTTCTGGAACATCGGGAACATCGAAGATCAACCTGTCGGGAACGGCAGAGATATTCATTACGGCCCGTGAAGAAGATTTGCGTGTCATTAGTGTCGCCACCACTATTAGTGTGCCGACCGACTATTCCACGCTAAACGCGGCCTTCACGTACCTCGACACCTATCGTCTTACGGCGAAGGTGACTATTCAAATAGAAGCCGGGACACAAGCCCATACCGCCTTGGTGGAGGTCAGGCACCCAGATGCCAAAAACATCGAAATTATCGGTGTGTCCTCTGATGTCACGGTTTCTAGCGTTGGTTCTGCGACCGGCTCTGCATGGGCATGGGATGTTCCCTTTACCCTCGCTGACGCAACCGGCGTTTCTGTCGGCCATTTTCTGCGCATTGCGGCTCTGACGGTCACGACAGACGACGATGGCCCGAACATCGAAGGAACATGGGAAATTACCGATGTTACGGGCAGTGTGGCGACAGTCCGCATTCCGAGCGGGTCATCGTCATTCCCGGCCATTTCGGACACAAACTTTGCGGCAAAGGTTCTGAAGTCGATCCTTACCTGGGATAGTACGGCCACGAGCGGTGTGTTGATATGCGGGACGGTTCTTGGAAAATCTGAGCTGGTGGTTTTCGATGGTGGATATGATGTCTCGACTGGAGAGGGGTCTGACAGTGGTGGAGCGGGCGTTGCCGCAACTGGATGGAACCACCCGGTTCTGGGCGACAGCGACGACTATGAATCATCTCATGGTGGCGGCACATTCTATGAATGTGCGTTTGTCAGGTGGCAATACAACGGAATCGTAGCTCATGGGGCTGCGCAGATCGATGCCTCAACGTCCCACGCCTGCTCAAACGGCTGGAGAGGGATGCAGTCCGGCGGCGCAGCTTCCTCTGTCTACGCGAAAAGCTCGGTTGCTTCCTGCAACCGAAAGAGCGGTCATGAATTTGAGGCGAGCGGCGCGCTCAATATTAACAATTCAATTGCGTGCGGGAACGGAGAAGGTGGCGTGTCCGGCATTGGTGGCGGCGATGCAGTCGGCACTGGGATGCGCATTTCCCGCAACACCGGCCCCGGCATTGATCTGCGTTATGGCTCGCAGGGAACCTTCAACTCCAGCGTCATCCGCGATAACACGACTTATGCGGTGTACGCGCGCGGGGCGACTAGCTACGCACGCATAGACAGCATTACGACAAGCGGTAATTCTACGGCCGCGCTAAGGGCGGAGGACGGCGCCGTAATTCACGCAGCCACCTCTGCCCCGACTGTTGGCGAGGCGACAGCCTACAGCACTCTTTCTACGCGCCCAGGTATTTTCATCATATCTGGTGTCAACGGCGTCATCACGAATGGTCTATTTTGCAACTCTGTTCTCGGTTCCAACGCGGGTTGGCAGCTATCGTCAACCTCGGCTGGCGAGATGGTGTTTGCGACGAGACCAGACGGGTCGTCCAGTACCACTAACAGACTTATCATCGGGAACACTGACACGCGGCCCAACACAGACGTTACGCACGCGCTAGGCCGAAGCACTTCGCGCTTCAATGGCGTGTGGACTAACGGCCTTCTGCTTGTGGACGGCGTTACCGCCCCATCAACTGTCTCTGGCCATGCGCAGATTTACGTTGACACGGCTGACGGTGATCTAAAGGTGAAATTCGGAGACGGGACGGTCAAGACCATCGTCGTGGACACCTGATCCCTTCGGCCAGCCGTGAGCCTTGCGGTCGAACCCCAGAAAATAAGCGATAACCTTCTCGGCAATTGCCGGCCAACTGTTCCGGATGGCCATTTCTCGCGATGCGTTGACATCAATGGACTTCAAAACGGCATCCCAAGGGATAGCGTTTTCATATTCGATGTGACGCACCGTTGAGATGCGGTCTTTCGGAATGTAGCCCGTTGGCGAAACAACAAGGGCGCCAGCAGTTGCCGCTTCGATCACGCTCAATCCGACGCTCTCGCGGTGCGTAGGCAGGAAAATGTGAGCGCGAGAATATTCTTCGCAGGCGCGCGGGTAGGGGACGCCTTGGCGGTTGTATGGGCGAACCGAAAAATTCTCTGGGTCGATGTCGATAATGTCGCTGTCTACGAATTGGCGAATCCGCACATCGGTAAATCGCGAGCGCCATTTGCCGCTCCTGACGAGTTCGCGAACATTCAGCAAAACATGAAGGGTTAGATCAGCAGAATTTGCGACGAATGTCGGGTGATCGACCAATATTGTAAGGGTTCTTTCATCCTGCATGGGGCGGCATAGTTCTGGGTCGGCCGCCCAGCCAAGGTGATGAGCGAACCTCTGGTGACGCTCATGCCGATCATTTGGGCTCCCGAGCGGGTGATAGTGCCCGTCGTCGCGAACGGTGAAAGTGCAGTCCGCTGGCGTGCCGTCCAAAAGAGATCCGTCGTGAAGCTGGGCGAGGCACCCGTCGCCGAGCCTGGACCTTAGCGTGATGCCCGCTTCTGGCGGAAGAGTGGAAAAATAGCGAAGGCCCAGCGCGAGAACATGGTTTACGCCGTCCAACGGCAGGGAACGATAGTGTTCAATGATTTCGGCAGGACCGATTTTGTTCGGGCGAAGCAACGGCGACCTGACGATCTCGACGCCACACCGCTGAAGCTCTCGCGGCAAATAGAAGGCCCATACGCCGCTGAACGACAGAATATCCCTCGGATTTTGAGGAAACCGGTCAGAGATCAGCATTACGCGCATGGCACGGACGCTACCCGCCCTCTGAATCTCCCGTCAAGAGCGGGGCCAAAACACCTGCCGGGAGAGTAGAAAATGCTCGGCTTCGACGCCCTTGCCAAACTGCCCCTTGCGTCTCTGCCGCAGGATCAGGGCCAAACCCTTCAGCCTGATCTCTATGTAGACGCTGATACCTTTTATTCCGCGACGGTCGTTCCTGGGGCTGTCACGCTATCCCCGGCGCTCTACAGCGACCCGGACACGTTCTACGGGCCGACGATCACTCAGGTGGTCTTCCCCGACCTGTTTACCGATGGCGACACGTTCTTCTCGCCTCAGGTAAACCAGACGATATTCCCCGCGCTCTTTACCGACGCGGATGTGTTTTACAGCCCGACCGTTGTTCCGGGCACCGTTACGCTTCTCCCCGATCTGTTTACGGACGGGGACACATTCTACAGCCCGACGCTGACGATCTCGATCAGCCCGCCGGTGTTTGTCGATCAGGACATCTTCTTCCCGCCGTTCGTCGGATTGGGAACGCCGCCGGAAGCCTTTCCGGACAATATCTGCATGGTCTCTGGCTTCAAGATGCCCCCCGGCAAACTGGCACGGCAATGGAACGGCATCTGGGCGCGTCATGACGACTTCGACTACAGGCATCCTCAGGAGCTTGTAAGGCCGATCAGGGACCGTATGGGCGTTCCCATCCCCCGACCCGAGGCGGAAGACACCTTTATCTCTGCCGGCGACGTGACGGCCGCTGATCTCTAAATTCTGGAGCATGTGAATGAGCACGTCCGGTGTAGATACCTACGCCTTCACGGCGCGCAACTGCATCACCTTTGCCTTGAGGAAACTCGGCATCGTGGCGCAAACCGCGACTCCGACAGCGACACAGGCACAGAACGCGCTTGTCGATCTCAATCTCATGCTCAAGGCATGGATGAAATACGAGAACCTGTGGCGGCTGGAGCAGGAAAGCGTCACTCCCATTGCCAATACCGCATCCTACACACTCACAAGCCAGAAGCCCCATCGGGTGATCTCCGCCAGATGGCGCAACACCTCGGGCACCGATCAGCCGATGACGCTGATGACGCGGGAGGAATATTTCGATCTTCCGGTCAAGACAGCGACCGGGCTCCCCACGATGTATTACGTCGATTATCAGCGTTCCGTCCCGGTTCTCTACATCTGGCCGGTGCCGTCCAGTGTCACCACGGAGACGATCCAGCTTACATCCACGCGCCGCTTCGAGGATGTGACCTCGCTTGATGAAGACATCGACATCCGGCAGGAGCATTTCGAGGGCGTTGCCTACAACCTCGCCAAGCGCCTTGGGATCGATGCGGGCAGGGTCGGGACCGAACGTTACAGCGCGGTCGTGGAATTCGCTGAGAAGTGGCGTGAGGAATTCCTTGACGAAGACCGCGAGGACGAAATCCGCTTTGTTGTGGGTTATGATTAATGGGAACGATCGTTCCTATCGACCTCGGCGTTCAATCGGCGCCGGGACGCTTCGGGCCTGATTCCGGAGCGCGGCTCATCAACTGTTACGCGGAAAAGGCGGACGAGAAATCGCGTCTGCTCTATCCGATCTATCCTTTTGAAGGCTTTGAGCAGTTCGCCGTATTGACCGGCGGAGAGCATATGCGGGGAGCCATTTCGCTCGGGACATATGGCTACGTCGTTTCCGGCCCGCTTGTGTTCAAGGTGGATCTTGGCGGACAGGTCACGATCATCGGCAACTTCCCTGGCTCCGGTCAGGTGTTCATGGCGCGGAACCGCAAGGCCACGCCGCAGATAGCGCTTTGCTCCGAAGGCCAGCGGTACATCATCGAAAGCGATGTGCTGACGAGCATCGCGGATAACGATCTGGGAGCGGCAATTTCGGTCTGCTATCAGGGCGGGCGCTTTGTCTGGGGTCTTCCCGATGGGCGGTATCAATGGTCAGCGATTGATGAAGGCACGACCTACGACGCGCTGGATTTCGCAACGGCGGAAGCGCGAGGCGACGGGCTTCAGGCGGTCTATTCCCGAGGCTCTGAAGTCATCCTGTTCGGCACGGAAAGCATCGAGTTTCACGCGGTAACGACGGACGCGGATGCGCCGTATGCTCCCGTGGCGGGAGCTACGCTTCACGGCATGGGGCTGATGTGCAGGCATTCGGTGCGGGATTTGAACGATGTCCCGATCTGCGTCACTTCAGACGGCACGGTTCGCATCTTCAACGGCTATTCGCCTGAGAGGATTTCCACGCATGACGTGGAGCGCGCCATCGACAGCATCGCGGACAAGGATTCGATTGTAGCCACAGCCTACCCCTCGCTCGGCAACCAGTTCTATCAGATTTCCTGCCCGGAATGGACGTGGAGTTACAACGCACTCACCCAGACATGGACAGAACGCAAATCCTATGAACTCGACCGCTGGCGGGGCGAGCATTACCTGAAGCTCGGAGAAAACCGCGTCATCGGGGATTACGCGACCGGAAAACTCTATCGCATGGACCCCGATCTGTACGACGAGGCAGGCGCGCATCTTGTCATGACGCTCCGCACGCCGCCGACGCACAAATACCCGAATCCGATAGGCGTTGACCGGCTGTTTGTCGATGTCATTCCCGGCGTCGGGCTGAATTCATCGGATAGCGCCCTGAGCGACCCCGAGGTGATGTTGAGAACCTCGATCGACTCCGGCAAGTCATGGTCGAACCAAATGTCCGCGCCGGTGGGGGCGCAAGGAGCATTCAAAACCCGCGTCGTCTTCGAAGGGCTGGGCCAGTCGGAAGAGGACGGCATGATCTTCGAGGTGAGCATGTCGGCGGCTGTTGCGCGAGGAATTACCGGCATGGCGGCTGACGTGGAAGTTCTGGAAGCCTGACATGGCCGATGACAAGATTCCGCAAGCGCAGGCACCGGTTCTCGATGCCAACGGCAAGTTCACCATGGCCTGGTTCCGGTTTCTGGCGTCTCTCGACAGCATCAGAAAGGCAATTTCGGATGGTGTAGGCGCGGCGCTTCTGAAGGCGCAAAATCTGGCCGATGTAGCGGATGCCGCTACGGCCTTCGGAAACATCAAGCAGAGTGCGAGCGGAGCGACGACGGGGGTTGTAAAACAGACCCAGCCAGACTTCATCTCGGTCTTCGTCCCGAAGGTTGTCAACGGCGATATCGTTCTCTCTCAGAAGCTGCCCTACGGAGTTACGATCACTTCCAGCGTGACGGATTGCGGTTCTGGAACATGCTCGGTCCGCCTCAAACTTGACGGATCGAATGTCGGTTCGACGGCAAACAGCGTGTCAACGTCGGAGCAGGAACAAACGCATTCGACCGCCAATACGGGCTCATCTGGACAGACATTGGTTGCGACAGTTTCGAGCAATTCATCGTGCCTGAATATGGCGCTGCAAGTGAATCTGACGTGGAATCTGGCGGCCTAAATGCCGACCCATATCTATATCGGCGGCGGGGTGAGCGAGCTGACGTTTGTTGCGAGCGCGGCGGCGGTTTCACAGTTTGTGCCGAAGCCGACAGGGATTCAGGAGGGCGATCTTCTTGCGGTATTTGAATGGATGAGCCCTGTGACCACGCCGGTAGTGCCATCCGGCTTCGCGTCTATAGAAGACACGGGCGTATTTTCCATCAATGTTCACAGCATGCTGAAAGTCGTGGACGCGTCCGATGTGGCCAATTCGATAGAAGGGACAAACGCCACCGTGGATCGCAAGCTGTCTTTTCTATTCCGCCCGAACGACGCCATAGAAACGGTTTCGGTGGCTGATAAATCTGAACAAGCCGTGTCTTCAGGGGCGGTCTCCGATCAGGCGGTTCTTGCCGCTTCCCGATCGACTCCAGTACTGGTGTTCGGTGCTGCCGGGCAGGTCGCGGCATCGCCTCCCGTAGCCGTGTCGTCAAGTCCGCCGTTCGATCTCGTCGAGGTAGTTGCGGGGCAGCTCGCCGCCGGCTTCAAGCTTTACAATTCAGCACCCGCAGACCACGCCAACAGCGCGGTGCATTTTGGCGGCGTTCAATACGTCTTCCAATCCTTCTCCATCTCCGTCTCCTGACAGGACGTAAGCACATGGGATTCTTCTCAAGCCTCCTCGGCAAGGACCAGGCGAAGGCCGCAAAACGCGCCGCCGGTATTGTCAGCAAGGCAGAAACCGAGAACAAGGCAAGGGCTATCGAGACGGAAGGGCTTGGCCTTGCCGATCTCGACTCCGCTCTTGGCTCGGCTCTCGGTGAATATGAAGCTGGGCAGGCGGGCGCTACAGAAGCGCTCCAGCCTTATGCCGATACGGGGGCGCAATCTCTCTCCGTCCAGGCCGATCTCATGGGGCTCAACGGCCCGGAGGCGCAGGCTGCGGCTCAGTCGCGCTTTCAAGCCGATCCCGGCTATCAGTTCCGGCTCTCGCAGGGCGTCGGCGCTCTCGATCAATCGGCAACGGCGCGCGGTGGGCTGTACTCGGGCGCGGCCATGAAAGCCCTGACGAAATACGGGCAGGACATGGGCTCGCAGGAATACGGAAACTATTACAACAAGCTGAGCGACCTGTCGGGGCGCGGTCAGGATGCGGCGACGAACATCTCGTCCACGCTGTCCAATTTCGCGAACCAGAAGGCGAGCGCATTGCTGGGTGCGGGGCAGAACAAGGCGACATATCGCGCCAACATGCTTCCGCAGATCACTGGCGCTAATACGGGAGCGGCGACGGCCACGGCAACCGGCCTGAAACAGGCTGCTGATGCGAAGGCGGCGGGCGCTGGCAACCTTCTCAGCGGCATAACGGGCATCGGCAAAATGCTTTCGGGGTGGGCGTAATGGCAGCTTATAACGGATGGATGGGGGACTACAATGTCCCCAACATTGCCCCGCAGCTTTCGCAGCTTGCCGAGGCGTCGGATACCGTTCGCACGAACATGCAGAACCGCGCCGTTGGCGAAGCGGCGGCGACGGGCAAGCTTTCGGATGCGGCGAACGTCGCGTTCAAGCAGGGCAACGTAAAGACGGGACTTGCGATCAAGGATTTGGACGATGATCGCCGCATGAAGGTCGGCAAGATCATTGGACAAGCCGCGCTGAACGCCGACACGCCCGAGAAGTGGGCGCAGCTTCAGGCGTCGGTCGCAAAACGGTTCCCCGGCGAAGAACTGGAGCCGTTTGAAGAGCGCGAAGGCCTCGTTTCAATGTACCGCGATTATTACAAGGAGCGGGACGACGCCCGGGCTGATGCCGCCGCTGCGCGCGCGGAACGTAATGCCGGGATGAAGGCACCTTCGATCACCGAACTCTATGATGAACAGACCGGCCAGCCATACAAGGCCGTCTTCAATCCGCAGACGGGCGGCTTCGATCGCGTAGGGGGCATCAAGGCACCCTCTGGAACGCAGCTTTCTGTCGGGCCGAACGGCGAGGTGCAGTTCGTGCAGGGCAGCGGGATGAAGCCTCTGACGGAAGGGCAGTCAAAGGACACGGTTTTCGTGACCCGCGCGGCTGGCGCTCTCCCTAAGATCGACGAACTCGGCGATGAGCTGACCAGCGCGCCGCAAAACATGGCGAGCGGTCTGCCGTTCGGCAACTACGCCAAGACGGCCAAATTCCAGCAGGCAGAACAGGCGGGCAAGGAATTCCTCCAAGCTATCCTCCGCAAGGATACCGGGGCCGCCATTACAGCAGAAGAAACGGCGGAATACGGTTCCGTGTATCTCCCGCGCCCCGGCGATAGCCCCGAGGTTCTGGCTCAGAAACAGGAAAGCCGCCGCCGCGCCGTCAAGGCGATCGAGATTGGCCTTCCGCCGCAAGCCATCCTTCAGATGGAAAAGAACGGTGTGAAGCTGCCCGGCAGTGAAACGCAGGGGCGCAAAACCAAATCCGGCGTTTCCTACACGGTGGAGCCCTGATGCCCACACTCAACATCAACGGCAAGCGCGTGAAGGTGGACGACAGCTTTCTGTCGCTTTCACCTGAGGAGCAGGACGCCACGGTTGACGAGATTGCCGCTTCGATCGGTGCCCCCGCTGAGGCCGCGCCAGCCGCTGAAGAGGCCGCCGGGCTGTCGCCTGACAATCCGCTCGTTCAGGCCAATGCTGGCTTTAACGAAGGACTTGTTTCGGTACTGGGCGCGCCCGTCGATCTTGTGAACAAGGGCCTTGGCCTGATCTCTGGCGGCGCGCTTGAAAGCGAACGACCGTTCCTCGGCTCGGAAATGATTGGCGACACGCTTGGGGCTGTGATCGGTGAAGCCCCGGCGCCGAGCGAAGAGGGTATCAATCCCGCGCTCCGCCGCATAGGGCAGGAGGTCGGCGCGACGGTTGTCCCCGGAGGCGCTGTTCTGAAAGCCGGGGCGATGGGGGCTAAATCCACGCTCCCGGTCGTGGGGGACATTTTGAAGGGCGCAAGAGCGGCCCCAGGCACGTTTGCCGCCACTGAGGCCGGCAGCGCGCTCGCGAGCGGTACAGGCGCGGCGGTTGCCAATGAAGTCGCGCCGGATAGCCCGCTAGCGGAATTCACCGGCCAGGTCGTCGGCGCGGGGCTTCCTGGGGTTATTGCTGGCGCTACCCGCGCGATGGTGCCCGGCCGGGCGAATATCGCGGATACAGTCAAGACATTTGAAAGCGCTGGCTCCACGCCATCCCTAGGCCAGGCGACGGGATCGCGGCTTATTCAGGCTCTGGAGACGGGAACAGGCTCACTGCCCGGCGGCGCGGGCGTCATGGCCAAGTTCTCGGGCCGCCAGCAGCAAGAGATCGGCAAGAGGGTCAACCTTCTGGCCGCTCGCCTTGCGGAGAATTCCTCGCCCGCCAAGGCCGGCAAGGCGATCAAGAAGGGCCTTGTCGGTTCAGATGGCTTCATGGAGCGCTTCCGCAGGGATTCCGCGCGGATGTTCGATCAGATCGGGCTTGATGGCCAGCCTGTCGCGACCAACAACACGGCCCAGGTTCTCGCGAACATGACGGCCGCCGTTCCAGGGGCCGAACAGATCGGTGAAGCATTGCTCTCTCCGGGCGTCAGGAGAATCGCTGACGCCTTTCTCGCGGATGCGGTGGAGAGCGGCGGGGCCATGCCCTACGACGCCCTGAAGCGCCTCCGTACTCGCCTAGGCGAGATGGCATTTAGCCCTGACATGCTGACGGACACGAACCGTGGCGCGCTCAAGACGATCTACAAGGCGCTGACGAGCGATATGGAGGCTGCGGCGAAAGCGGCTGGCCCCGATACCGCCCGCGCCTTCCAGCGCGCCAATACCTTCTACAAGGAAAAGGCCGACATTATCGACGACTATCTCGATAGCGTGTCGAAGAAGGCCGCGCCCGAAGACGTGTTCAAATGGGCGATGCAGGGCCGGGACGGGGCCTCGCGCATCGGCGCGGTCCGCAACAGCCTGAAGCCGCCGGAATGGCGCATCGCCGTCTCGGCCTTCATGAAGCGTCTCGGCCACGCCAAAAGCAGTTCGCAGGATGATTTGGGCGACGTGTTCTCGACCGAAACCTTCCTGACCAACTGGAACAATCTCGACACATCCGCGAAGGACGCGCTGTTCCGTGGCGTCGATGAGTTCAAATCGCTCCGCAAGGATCTGGATACGGTCGCGGCGGCCACTTCGAGAATCCGGGAAGGCTCCACGGTCTTGCAGAACCCGAGCGGAACAGCGCCTCGTATTCTCAATGTTGGCGGTTCGCTGGCGAGCATGGGCGGCGGCGTTGCTCTCGCGTCAGGAGGGGCTTTCCCCGTTCTGAGTGCCGCGCTTCTTGCCGGCCCGGGGCTTAATAACGCCGTGGCGCGCATGCTGACGCACCCGAAGGTGGTCAGCTGGTTCGCGCGCTCGACCAAGATGAATGAGCTTCACATTCCGTCGCTGTTGGTTCGCTTGGAACAGATTGCCAAGGAAGAGCCGGAAATGAAGGAGCCAATTCGGCAGTACGTCGAAACCCTTAAGTCCGGCTTTGTTGACGCGCCGCCGTCAGAAGAGCCGCGCGAATAACCAGACACCAATCTCGCTGGCTGCTCCGATGATCAGAATAGGGATCAGGATCAGCGCGCCAATACCGAGATAGCCGATCAAGGGCAGCATCGGTTCCGGCTCGTATGGCGGCGGCCCGTACTTCGGCAGATCAAACTTCATCTGAGAACCCTCTCTAGGCCGCACCTTCCGCGAGTCTAGCCCCTCGATTCCTCGCAAATCAAGCCGCCCCCGGGCGGTTTTCGCATTGGAGCCTTAAATGGCATTTCTGGCATTCGATACGGGCCGCCCGTTCTTCGACAACAACGGCAATCTGCTCGTCGGCGGCAAGCTCCGTATCTACGACGCGACCACGACCAGCTATAAAACCGTCTATCAGGACGCGGCTGAGACGACGCCCCTTGCGAACAATGCCGGGACGCAGATCACGTTCGACTCGTCCGGCAGGCTGGAGCAGCCGGTTTATGTGGGCTCCGGGGCATGGAAGTTCACGCTGGAAACGGCGGCTGGCGTTGTTTTCGTCACGCAGGACAACATCCCCGGCGAAACTGTCCTGACGACCAGCACATTCGCCCGGCCCAACATGCCGGTCCTGTCGAAGTCTCTGTCCTACACCGTGCTTCAGGATGACATCGGATCGATGATCCAGGCTGATCCTACCGGCGGCGATGTGACGATCACGCTGATTTCGGCAGTGACGGCCGGAAACGGCGCGCAGATCGGCGTGCAGCATGTCGGAACGGCAGGAAAGGTCATTGTCGCGGTTCCCGGCGGCGAAACGGTCAACGGGGCCTCGACGGTTACGATCCGTGTTCCACGAGCCGGCGCTATATTCACATCGAATGCAGGCGTCTGGTCCGGGCCTGTCACGAGCGCGCCCTTCGCCACTCTTTCCAAGACCACGACCTACACCGTTGGCGTCGTCGATCACGGGAAGACGATCCTGGCCGACGCTACGGGGGGTGCATTTACGATCACGCTCCCGGCCGCTTCGGACGCTGGAGACGGCTTCGAAATTACCATTATCAAGACGGATGCTTCGGCTAATGCCGTGACCGTTGACGGAGACGGCTCGGAAACAATCAACGGCGCAGCCAATCACGCGCTGAGCCTTCGGTGGCAATCGGCAACGCTGCGCTGCGATGGATCGAATTGGCAGATCAAGGAGCGGTTCATTACCGATCTTCCTAATTCGGAGCTCGCCTCAATGGCGCAGAACCGGATCAAGGGCAGGGCGTCATCCGGCTCCGGAGATCCTGAAGACCTGACGCCGGCCAACGCGCGAACCGTGATAGCGTCGGACCAGACCCCTACCGGGAAAGTGTTGAATGACGCCGGCAGCTTTGTCTACGGAACAGTCGTGCAGAGGGTATACGCCAGCACGGCATCCGTAATCACTGTGGATTCGACCTTCCCATTGGATAATACCATCCCGCAGAGTAACGAAGGCGTCGAAGTGCTTACAGCTTCGATCACACCGAAGGTGTCGAGCCATCGAGTGCGAGTGCGCTTCTCCGGATTCGGAACTAGGCAAAACAACGGTGTGTTGGCCGCGGCTCTTTTTCGCGACAACGGGGCCGATGCAATACAAGTCAATGCTGTAAACGTGCTGGGCAGCAGCGCTGAAGCGTTCGTCACGCTCGATTTCGAGCACTCGCCTGCGACAACGTCGTCAACGACATACAAGATCCGCCTAAGCAGCTCGGCCAACTTTTACCTCAACGGCAACAACAGCGGCACCCGTCTTTACGGTGGTGCGGCTTCGGCTGTTCTGATTCTTGAAGAGATCGCGGCGTAACCGCCTGACTCACTAATTCCAAACACATCGGAGACGTGAATGACCAACGTCTGGCCAACTCAGGCCGGGGCGCGCAAGTTCTATGGCGCTCCCGGAACGAACCAAGTCATCCTCCAGCTTCCCTATCGCATGACCTATGACGGCAAGCCCGTCACGCGCATGATGATCAATGCGAAGTGCGCGAAGAGCGCCGAGCGGGCTCTTACCCAGATCGCCAAGGAATACAACGAAGCCGACCGGCTGAAGCTCGGCCTGTCCATCTTCGGCGGCTGCTACAACAACCGCCTGATGAGGGGCTCTAAGAGCCGGGTATCAATGCATGCGTTCGCTTGCGCAATAGATTTTGATCCGGCGCGGAACCAGCTCAAATGGGGGCGGGATAGAGCGCGGTTAGCGCAGGCCGATTGTGAGCCATTCTGGAGGGCCTGGGAGGAAGAAGGATGGACCTCGTTAGGCCGAAAGTATAACTACGACTGGATGCATGTGGAGGCCACTAGCGGGCGTTAAAGGTGCCTCCAGCTTCTGCCGCGCTTGATATCGCTAACCGTGACATACGACACGCCGTACTGGCTCGCGATTTCCGCATGTTTTCTTGGATCTGCTTTGATGGCTCTCGCGTCCTGTTCGGACAGCTTGTGCATGCCGTGCTGATCGCCTCGGTCCTGCCGAGCCTTGGAAACCTTATCGTCCATATTTGACCGCTGATCGCCAAGGAACAGATGGTCGGGGTTCACGCAGATCGGGTTGTCGCATCGATGCAAGACATGCTGCGCAGGCGTGATTGCCGCGCAGTAAATCTCCCATGAAAGGCGATGGGCACGAACGGCGCGGATGCCAGCAGGCCGCATCGTGAAGCACCCATAACCGCCTCGCTTGAGCGAGAACCTATTGCCCATCCAAATCCAGCAGCCGGTGTTCGGCTCGGGGATGAAGCGCTCCTCAAAAGCTTTGAGAATTGCCGGGAAATGGGAGTGTTTTTGCATGCCTAAGGATATCTCATTTCGTACGGGAAGTGAATCGCTGTGAAGCCCCATCGCGTCATCGGCATGATGCTGATCGGCCTGTCGGCTTTCTGCTTCGCCAAAGCAATACATCTCACCATCACTGGAGGCTGACATGATCGCTGTAATCAATGCGCTTCAAGCCGGGCCGTGGGTTCCGTCCATGGTCCTCGGACTTGGCGTGGCCTTTGTCGTTTGGCGTATCAACGCCCGATGGGCCAAGGAAGCCGCGGAAACGGATATCCGTGCCAAGGAACACGAGCTGACAAAGATCAGCACATCGAACGCCGTGACAACCATCGAACATAAGGGCCGCTGATATGCACGGCCTTGGTGACGCCATCGGCGGCATGGTCGCGACACTCCTAGTCGTCGCCGCATTCTGTATACCCTTCGTCGTGGTGATCGCAATCGGCGCGCTGCTGTCGATTTTCATTACATTTCCTTTCTGGTGGGCGGCGGCTTCGGCCGGCGCTGCTGGCCTTGTGGCTGCGCTGATCGCTTCTCGCAGCCTTTGACCCGCCGCGCGGCCGGGCTTGCCGCGTATTCACAACATGGAGAATGACATGAACTTCGGCTCTATCCTGCCGGTGGTGCGCCACCTTGCGCAGTTTGCTTCCGGCTATCTCGTATCGTCCGGTCTGATTACGGCTTCGCTTCAGGAGACGCTCATCGGCGTGGCTGTCGGCATTGCCTCGCTCGTCTGGTGGTTCGTCACCAAGAAGGACCCGGCGGCCGTCTGATGCTCGCGTGGCTGAAGCTCGTTCCTCTTGTCTCTTCGCTCGTGAAGGCGTGGCGGGAAACCGTCGCGTTCTTTACGGCGCGTGAGAACAAACAGGCCGGGCGAAACGAAGTCGTCCTGGAGGTCAAGGAGAACAGCGATGCAGCTACTGAAGCGGCTGACGCTGCAAGTGCTGATCTGCGCGAGCGTATCGCTGCTGGCGGCTTGCGCGACGACGATGGCTATCGACGCCCTTGAGCGACGCGTCGTCTGCAAGCTGTGGAATCCCACGTATTGGCGGGATGCATGGCCGGACGATGCGATCGAGCAGGCGAAGGACAATAACACCCGGCGGGATTCTGTTTGCGCGTCGCTGGAAAAGAAGGCGAACGTGAAATGACGGAACCACGCGCGATGTCAGAAGCGGATGTCGAGGCTGTTGCTGAGAGAGTGAATCAAAAGCTCTTCGAAACCCTCGGCTTCGACATCTCTTCGACAAAGGGTCGGTTGGAAGCGCAGGGCGCCTTCCGCCACCTGATGTTCTGGTACAAATATTCCGGCCTTTTCCTGAAGGTCGGCTTTACCGGCATTGCCGGTCTTGCGGCGACATGGGTTTGGATGAAACTCACGGGATCGCCGCAATGAGAGCATTCCCCGGACTGCTCATCCCGCTCTTCCTCCCCGCCGCTGCACTTCTCCCGCTTCCTGAACCCGCCACCCGCCAAGCCGACCCAGCCGTTCGTATCGAGACGGCTAAATCGATCGGCTCCGGTACGCACATAGGCCACGGTCGCATTCTGACCGCGGCCCATGTCATCCGGCCGGGTGGAATTATCGAGGTGCAGGATCAGGAAGGAGAGGTCTATGAAGCCTCCATCTCCTTCATGGACGAGAAGAACGATATCGCGGTTCTTCAGATCGAATCCTCCCCGAATATCCAGACCGTCAACATCGCCTGCCGGAAGCCTCTCTACGGAGAAGGTATCAACACGGTCGGAAACCCCATGGGCGATGAATTCATCGGCTCGTGGGGGCGGGTCTCGAACAAGCTCAAGAAGTTCAAACGGGACATGGAAATCTTCTCCATGGACATGACCACGATCCCCGGAATGTCGGGAGGAGGGGTTATCGACTGGAAGGGTAAGATCATCGGGGTCGTGTCGATGGTGATGATTCAACCTTTGTACGGAACGCCGTTACATGTAGGCTACGCGGTTCCATCTTCAACATTCTGCCCCTTGCTTAAAGACGCGGGGGTGATGTGAATGGCGCCTCACCCCATACCGGACGCTGTTCTCCAGAACACGGTCGAGGTGTATCTGGCGAATGACCGGAATCAGGTCCGCACAGCCGTTGTCCTGAATTGCTCTCGGGCAAAGGTTCAGGATCATATCCGCCAAGCCATGGGCCGGGGATTGATCCAGAACGAGCCGGAGCCGTTGATCGAAGTCATTGCACCTCAGAAACCCCGCTTCCGGGTCAAGGCGGTCACGCACGAAACCCCTCCCGAGGGTCCAATCTATCGTGTCGTAGCTATTGGCGACCTTCACGATGCTCCCAAAATTCCCAAAGAACGCCTCAATTGGATCGGACAATACGTACGTGAGACGAAGCCGGATCGCGTTGCCCAGATAGGCGACTGGGGCACGTTTGACAGCGTATCGCAGCACGACGCTGTAGGCTCTTTGAAATGGATGGAAAAGCCGTCTTTCACGCAGGATCTTGAAAGCTTAAATGAAAGTCACGCGGCCTATGCTGAAGGCAAGGGCGATTACGATTGCCCCCACGACGTTACGTTCGGCAACCACGAACATCGCGTAAATCGCGCGGCTGACGCTGACCCCAAGCGCTTTGGTGACGCCACTCTTCGCATGGAAGAGGTTTTCGCCCGCTACAGGTGGAAGACTCACCCCTATGGGGATTACGTCTTCATCGGCGGCGTCGGCTTCACCCATGTTCCGTTCAACGGGATGGGTAAGGATTATCGCGGAAAGCGCCCCGAGAACATGATCGGCAACGACGCGATGTTCTCGATCGTCTTCGGGCATACGCACAAGCGCGGGTTCTGGACCTTCCCGAAAATCGGCCCTCAGAAGCGCATCGACATCTGCAATCTCGGCTCTGCCATGAGCCACGGCCATGTCGAGGAATACGCCAGAATGTCCACAACAGGCTGGACCTGGGGCATCTACGACCTGACCATACAGGGCGGTCTCATCACGTCCGACAAGTTCATCTCCATGCTCGAATTGAAGGAGCGCTTCGCATGATCCCGGAGGGCATTGGTGAACGCGATCACAAGCGTGTCGGCATCTGCATGCCAGAACCAGGGAAGGTGATTTTCCGCGATCCTGACGGCAAGGAAACGGAGCTATCCGTCTTCGATCTGATTGATATTGGAGCGCGCCTCCCGGATCAGATCAGATGGATGGTGCAGGAAGAACATCGCAAGGCGAAGCGGGATGAGCGGTGAAATCGTCTCCTTCCGCGGCGCCTCGGTTCCTCAGTCTTCCCCCGACCCTGATCCGGAAGTTGTGGACTACCTCAAATCGCTTCTCGAGATGGCGGAGACCGGAGACCTTCAGGGGCTTGCCGGGATCAGCACTCATCTCGGAGAGCGGTTCTCTGTCCACAGGGTAGGGGCGTGTGTCAGCTCTTCGGTCGTCGGAGAACTGGAACTGTTGAAACTCCGGATCGCGGTTGAAACCTTTGGAGATGAAGACGACGACTAGCCGATCTTCCCGCTGGTATCGAACATCTTGATCGGGGTCACCTTTTGATGAAAGCGGATGGTGACCGTCATCTGTCCGCACTTCTTGCATCTGAGCCGGTGGTTGAGCGTGTAGGCAGACACCTCGAAGTCAAAGCCGAGCTTTTCGCCAAGCTTCTGAAGATCCATCCTTTCATGCCAGCCGCATTCGATGGTGCAATAGGCACCGATCCGGTGGCCTTGGTCTATAAGCTGGCGGATGGTGTAGAAGGGCATCAGCGCTTCTTCTTCGGCAGTTCCGCGTGGCCTCTTATGTCGATGAACCGGGTCTCTACCTCCCGGCATTCCCTTGGCCCCAAGGATTTCATCACGCTCTGGACAAGCTCGGCATCGGCTTGGCGGATGAACTCGTTCACGATGGCATTCAGGTCTAGGCGCATCGCCATGATCTAGTGCGCGAAGAGGCTCCAGACAAACATCGCCAGCCCATAGCCAAAGCTCCCGAGGATGAACACCACGAGTATCGGGTGAAGCCATGAATGGGGAGGGCGGTGGTAGGTCAAACGCCTGTTCTCTCGTAGACGTGGAAGACCAAACCGAGCTGAGGCATGTGCACCGTATCGATAAATTCGCGAGATACGCCCATGCCGGTCACAATTTCATGCCCGGTTCCGAAGACCTCGAAATACCGCCTCACTGGCACTTTCTCGGGGTCCACCTCGGCCCAGACGCAGATCTCGTCGCCCTGCGCCGCTGCGCTCCGAATGATCGCCCCGTCAGGCATATCCACGACGAGGCGATTGGCGTCGAGCCTATATTTGTAGATCGTCCGGTCCATCCTACCCTCCCACCTTCTGTGACTGCGCCTCGTTCAATGCTGCGTCAATCATTGCGCGATGTGAGCAGGAGTAGATCCGCCCATCACCCAGCACCACTATCGCTGTGAACTCTTCCGAGCGCGGAAGGCGCGAAAGACGATCCTTGGTGTCAGCCGCGACCGCCTCCAAAGCGGCAATGAGCATGCCGTCACTCGGTTCCCGCATTGCTTCGATAGCCGCGCGGGCATAGGGCCGATCCGAATACCAAAACGGCTCTCCACCCTTGTCGGGGTTGGGCGCATCCGGGTTATGCCCGGCGGTCGCGCAAAGCGCCTTCGCAACTTTCTCGATCATCGTCTCCATAGGTCTTCTCCTGGTTAGTGGCCGAACAGCGTTTGAAGCGTGCCAGCAAGGACCAGCCCGAAAACAACGGCGCGGAATATCCACATCAGGGCGGTGGCGACGTTGTTCGAAGGCGAGCGGTCGGGGATCACGATTCCGCCTCCGCTTTCGCAATTGCGGCGTCGATGTCGCGAACCCAGTCTTCGTCCGAACCCTCGGCTTCACTGCACCGGAAGTTCTTCAGGCTGAGAATGTCCTCTCGGGCGCTCTTGAGAGCCGCCAGCATAGCAGCGAGTGTTTCCTCCAGCGCGACAATGTAGGCCGTCACTTCAGGCGGGTCTGGCTCTAATGCAATGTTGCCCCAGCGCTCATATTCGCGTCGCGCTTTAGCTAGATCGCCCATCTCGCGTCCTCCATCGGTGCAAAATCCGTGGAGTTGAACTGCGGGAAGGGCTCCCATATAATGCCTTCAAGCACTTAGAAGGCATAGGGAAATCCCTTCACACGGGAGGGGTCACTGGTTCAATCCCAGTATCGCCCACCATCCAACTCCTTGAAATATAACATAATCCTCTACTCGTGTGAATCCCGGCGCCGAAGCGAACTGGCGAACATCGGCGGAACATGGCACGCCGATCGGTGGAAAATCCGTGGAATTTTCCGGTCGATGTTCTACAATCGTTCTTATGGCTGAGATCGATTTGGGGCACGGCCGCGTCGCCTTGTTGGATGATGCAGACCTGCCGCTGGTGAATAAGTGGAAATGGCACGCGCAGGTGGGCAAGCACACCGCATACGCGCGGCGCAACACGAACCGAGACGGCAAATCCGTTTCGATCTTTTTGCATCGCGTGATCACGGCAGCGCCGGCTCACCTCTGCGTCGACCATATCGACGGCGACGGCCTCAATAATCGGCGTTCCAACCTCCGCCTTGTCGATCGTGCCGAGAACCTGTGGAATCGCCGTTCTACGGCGGCCGGAGTCTGTGCGCGCGGCGCCAAGTGGCGAGCGCTGCTTGACCATCGGGGCACTCGCTATGAGCTTGGTGCCTACGATACTCGGGAGGCAGCGGAATTGGCTCGCCGGTTTTGCCTCGCCCGGCTGCGAGGCGAACATTTCGACGGAGACTTTGACGTTCTCGCGCTGCCGCCAATTATCAGGCGAGCGGTTATGGGGGCGGGCTAGGATCATCACCTTTTCCGGCCTCTCGCCCGCTTGGCAGATTCGGTCGGCAGGAGATCGGCGCGCTGGCTGATCTCGCTGGCGACGACATGATTGTAGATCGCCGCCGAATTCGCGTCGGTCCATCGCCCGGTTTCCACAAGATCGCGGCTATCGAGCCCGCCATAACGTCGCATCCAGGTGGCGTAGGTGTGCCGGAGGACGTGATAGCCGGTGCGCTTCGGCAGCGTGATCCCGGCCTTCTTCAGCGCCGTTCCCAGCCATGTGTAGAGCCGGCCGCATTTCCGCATGCGGAACACTGTCTGTCCGGGACGATCCAGCCCTCTCGGATGATTGGCCAGCGCCACGATGATCGGGCGCGGCAGGTAGACCGGCTGCGGCTCCCCGTTCTTTGTCTCGGGCAGATAGGCGAATTGCTCCGACAATCTCAATCGGTCGCAGGAAAGCCCCGTGGTGGCCTCTGACAGGCGAAGTCCGGTGTAGCAAAGGGTGCGGACGAAGATCCCGAATTCGGCGTCTATCGAGTCCGCAGCCTTGAACAGCGCAAAGGCCTGTTCCGGCCAGAGCCATGTCACACGCCGCTTGCCGCGCCAGCCCTTCGGCCGCTTCACCTCGCGATCTATTCCCGAATGCTTCAGGACGGCAGAGACCGGGGTATGGACTTGCCGGTTGATCGTCGGCGCCGGGGCGTTCGGGTACAGCTCCGTCGCCGCGTCATCGATCGCCTGTTGCGTGACATCGGGCAGGGTGAGCGGGCCCAACACGCGCGCCAGCCCGTCCCACACGCCGGTCTCCTCGTCGTAGGAGCCGAGGAATCGAAGATCGCCGCCGGCCTTTCCGTAGCGCACGATGGCGTCAAGGAATGTCGGCTCGCTGTCTACGGCCCCGGAAAACTCACCACGTTCGATTTCGCCTTCCCAGAGCTTGAGCTTTGCGCGCGCCTTTGCCTGGACAGTAAATTTTGTGCTTCGGTCAAGGTAGATGCCGCAATGCGTCCCTCGGACATACCAGTACGGCGTCTTTCCGGGGCGGGGCGGGATGAGAGTAAGCGGCATCGTGCGGCCTCTTCCAAAAGGGCTTTAATCTGCTCGATATGCTTGGCGTAGAAAATCTTCTTGTGGCCATTTAAGGCATAGATCGCGCGCCCGCGCACCAAGTCCTGAAGCTTCCGCCGCGACACACCGACTTCCTCGGCAGCCTGTTGCATCGTCCATGCCCTAGCCATCCCGGCCCCCATCTTTGAGGGTGGAGGTCATGCGGCTTCTCCGTCATCAAAAAGCTTTGGCTGAAGGGGGGGGGGTTGGATCTTCGGAAGCTCAACAAACATATCCGGCTGCTTCAGAGCCTCGGATATGCGGCGACAGGCGATGTCGAAGTACTTGTGGTCGATTTCGATGCCGGTGAATTCGCGCCCGCTCTTTATGCATGCCACTCCGGTCGTGCCGGATCCCATGAAGGGGTCGAGGATTGTTTGCGCTCGGCCAATTGCACGGAGCGTAAACAGCATCACTGCAAGCGGCTTTTGGGTTGGATGCCCTACTCGTTCCGCGTTAGTGGCGCTGATTGAATGGCTTATCTGCCGAGCATTCTGATCAATATTGGTCCAGGCAAGCTCAACGCTTGCCATGCTCGGAGGGGCGTCCGGCTTGAACCACGAAAGCCACCCCCGCGAAGGCTTAAGACCGTAATAGTTTCCGCCCCAAACAACCTGCTTTTCGCCTAATGCCAACAAATTATGGAGATCGATTACGGCGCTGTCATCCCATGCTTCAGGCGCGTGACCTGCTCGCCGCTGCCATTTTGTTGGTTGAGCCGCAAAGCCTATTCCATAAGGCGGGTCTGTCACGACGGCGTCGAACTTGCCGAGCGTCGGCAATATCTCCCGGCAATCGCCAAGATACAGCGTCACCCCTTCCGCAAGATGTTCCACACGCCCGCTCATTTCCGGCACCCTTCTGTCATGCTGCGGATCTTCCCCATCCCCATTACTCCGCGCTATCGAGGGCTTGGCGGCCGGCGGTGTCTTGACAATCACACCATCCTCGATAGTAGGCTTCGATGAAGGTTTGCCGGACTAAGGCGTCGATGCAGGCTTCGGCGCGGGCAATGAACTTCTCTCGCACATCATCCGGCGCCGACGTGTTGAGGCGTGCAACGGAGACGACGTTCTTGATCGTCTCGACAATCTTTGCGTCAGCCATCCATTTGTCCGCAAAGCCCTCGATAGCATCAAGCGCTCGCTCGTGAGGTTCACTCCGCTTCATTTGCTGCTTCCTTTTCGAGGAGGGCTGTAAGGACTGCAAGAATGATCGCCAGGGGAGCAGTAGCCGCCTGTGACCTCCATTCGCTGCCTCGATAGCCATGTTCGACCACGGGCCAGCGTTTCGGGCCGTCTTCACCGGCAAACTTTATCTCCAACCACATGTACGGCAGCGCCCGCTCACAAAGAGCCAGAGCTGCGTCGATGGAGGAGGTGAAGTCCTCGCTGTCGTCCACGTAGGATGCGATTTCGAGCGCGTTGCTGATATCGACGGCGAGTTCGTGGTCTGGCCCCGCGGACTGTCGAACCCTCTCCCTCAGCTTCACCAGTTCATCCATTGGGTGTCTCCTGGGTGAGGGAAGCGGCTAGACGGCCGGCCGTGTAGGACCAGCGATACAGGTCGTCAGGATGTGCACCCTCGGGAACATGCGTTCGCACATGCCGGGCGCATTCTGCCTTGGCTTCGTCTAGGGCGGATTGAGCGGCTGCGATGATCTCGGATCGCGTCTTGTGAAGGGTGTAATGGCGCAGGCCAGAACCTGCCGCGTGCAGAATCGCGTCAGCCATGCGCTCTGCGGCTGACGGGACGCCGGGGACAGGCTCCTGCCAGCCCGAAGATGCAGTCGTGTTAGGCATTGGTAGACTCCTCCAGTTCGGAGAGGCGATCTTTCGCAGCGTCGTGTACGGCCAAGAGGCGCTGTTGCTCGTCTTTGCAGATGTCGATGATCTTTTGCGCGGCAGCGTTGCTGTCGACGCCGCCAAGCACATTACCGCCCTCTAGGATGGACACGACGCTGGCAAAGACGACGAGGTTCGTATGCGCGTTGCAGGCGATCCTCAGCTCTTTCTTGCGGGATTCGATCATGGGCGGACCCTCGCAATGGACTTGATCGAAACCGTCCATACATCGCGGATGTTAATCGCCGCCTTGAAGGCCTGTTTCTCGGCGTCGTTCCAGTTGCGCGCGGGAACCGTCAGCGTCACATCCCGTGTCGGGAAGTCCAGTTCGTTCGACGCGAGATAGGGGTGTCTTCCGTCAAGATGGACGACTACTTCAAACGGGTATCGTTTGCGCTGAAAGATGCTCATTCCGCATCTCCTTCCCGATCTGCGCGCTTGAGGGATTCGAGGGCCGCGCGAATAGCCGCAGTCATACCGTCATCGCTCAGGCAGACCGCGCCGGCCGTCATCCGATAGGCATATTTCGCGGCAGACAGGACGCCTGATGTAATCACTTCCGCCCGTATAGCTGCGGTGTCAGGCGGGGAAACTGACAGCTCGCCGTTTTCGCCCTTACGCCATACTTCGCACAATCCGACGAGCCTGATTGCTCCGGCGCGGGTGATGGTCTGCTCTGGCAGCATATCAATGTCGTACAGTAACGACAGAAGGCCGGGGCGCTCGTTGATAAACTTCCCGTAGCCCTTCAGGATATCCGTGACGCCATCGTCGCGCACTGGCCATTCCTGCTTCGGCTTGGCCGCTTCATAGGCGAGGATGGCGGCTTCGATGATCGTGTCGCACTCGTGCATCGCAGTGAAGGGGCCGTTAGGGTATCGGACAGAGCGACGACCGGCTTCTTTCGCAGCCTCTAGCGCCCCTTCGTCTAGTACGGGCATCATGCTTTTCTTCTCCCTTTGACTATCCCCACGATGGTCGTTGGGCTGACTCCATAGCGCGCTGCGATGGTCCTGATTGCTGCGCCACTCCGGCGTTCCGCGATAATTACGGGTAGCAGCGCATCAGGAACCTTCACGTTCGGATTATTGTCGCCGCGGCGGCGCCCACCCCATCTGTGGTGGCCCGGCCCCTGGCAGCGCCCGCGCGCGCTGCGATCCCGCATGTTGTCTAGGTGTGTACCGGCGTAGAGATGGGCGGGGTTCACGCACCAGGGGTTGTCGCAGCGGTGGCAGACGAAATAGCCGGGCGGAATTGGCCCGTTGAAGTGTTCGCACGAGAACCGATGCGCGGGGACCGATTGCCCGCCAACCTTGATCCTGCCGTACATGCGGAGCGTCAGGGTCCCCATCCAGATCCAGCAGCCGGTATTCGGCTCTGGCATCGCGAAGGCCATGAATCGATCGATGGGGCTTGGGTGCCTGCCCATGTCTCACCCTCCCCGTGCCGGCGGGAGGGGAACGCCTACGGCTTTTGCCAGAAGCTCAAGGCAGACGTTCGGATCGAATGGCCGGTCTCCCGACGCTTCCTCCCACATCGCGCTCTTGGCAGCACCCCAAGGCGTGAACCACAGTGTAAGCACTTCGCGGATGCGCGTGGCTGCCTCAATGCCGGATAGCCCGGTTTCGCCGATCAGGGCTTTTTGCAGCGCATCGAAGTTTTCCCTCCACCCAACAGAGGGCGAGGAGAGAAGGGGAGCGGCGGCATTGTCGAGCGCGGTCATCGCGTCCAAAGCTGTCGAATGGATGGCCTGCACGCCTTGCTCGGGGCATCCCGCAGAACTTGAACCGGCGGCGTCAGACGCAATTGATGCGAAAGCGTCGACAGCGGCCGTAATTGCCGCACGCGGCACCAGCACGTAATCACCGGCTGGTGGGTGACTGAGGGCGGGCGCCATTGCGTCGTCATAGCGCTGCTTGAATAGTCCGACGCGGCCTTCCATGCGCGCGAGCATCGACTGGGGATCAGCCGCAGAATCGCTGCCGCCGCCTAGCGAGGCGGTATACTCGCCGTCGCCGAATGTCCGCAGGTCAGCATCGGCGACACCGCGCGAATACCCGTCCTCTACGCCAAGCTTGTACGCCTCATCAGGATCGTCCTCCCCCACCACTGCTGTAGAGGCAAGGGCTCGCGAGATCGCTGCCTGGTTGGCGTACAGGCGTTCGGCCCAGTCGCCTTCGTGGCAGTTAAAGCCGGTCTGCGCGCCTTCGGAGACGATGGCTCTCGTTGCTTTCAGCGCCTCCTTCAATCCGGCTTCTGACTGAGGGCGGGTGTTCCATGACCGAACATGCTCTTCGTTGTCCGTCCAGATTGTTGTGATGCCTGCGAGGAAGCACACGTTCTTCTTGTCGATCGGGTGCGTGTACAGCATCCCGCCGTTCGGCTTGCGGTATCCGGAGCTTTTGACGAGCGGGCGAGCGCACAGCGGACACGTCTTCAATTCCTGGCTGCTCATGGTCAGGACACTCCTTGGGATTTGGAGATGGCGGAGCGAACGCGCTTCCAGTTTGCTTTTGCGTCTGGACGCAGCGCTGAGCTGTCCGGACCGTCTCGGAAATGCTTCGACATATAGCGGTCATGCGCCTTCAGGGCGGCCAGCATGCGCGGGGCTGCGGCGATCAAATGCCGATCTGCCGGTCGCTCTACGCCATACATCAGGCCGAAACTGTCGCCGCCGCGCACAACAACGATCGTGTCGTTGGCGGCTGTTATGCATTCCGGCCCCGACCCGTCAGAAAACCCGACGCGCCAAGGCCCCGCCGCATGCACTGCCTCTGTGGATGTCATGGGCGATCTCCTAGAACGGCATCTGGTGGGGATCTTCGTATCCGATGGCCAGTTGATGGGCCGGATAGCGGTAGGCGATCTCTTCGCCGCGATAGATTGCTACCCACGGCACATGGGCGTACTCGCCACATTCGTTGTAGGCGATGATGGCCGTGATGTTCTCCGTGCCGACAGTGAAGTTGTTGCCGGACGGGCCGCAGAACACGCTGGTGATCGGGCGCTCGTCCTCAACAATCGTCGGCACCTTCTTTGTCTCGCTCATGGGCGTCCCTTCCTTGCTCTGCGCTTCTTGTCGTAGTCACGCTTGCGCTGCTTGCGTTCGATGTATTTCTTGAGAAGAGCGTTTTTCTCATCCCGAAGGCGGAGCCATTCACGGCTTGCGCGTGTAGGCATGGCGAGGGTGGTCATGGGCGCGGCTCCTTCAGAACGCGACCAGTCTTCCGGCATGTGATCATGCCGTTCATGTGATGCTTTTGGCCGGAGGCTTTGCTGCCTGGAATGATGTGCTTTGGGCCGGTGATGCCGTAGCGACGCTTCAGAGCGTTGTTACGCTTGGCGCGGGTTGCGGCTTCGGCCTTGGTCTTAACCTTGTGCCACGCGGGAAGTGCGGGCGCGAGATTGCTTTCACGGTTCTCGCCGCCAGCCTCAAGCGGAACTATGTGCTCAAGCTCCCACTTGTCACCCTCGCCAATCTTCGTGCCTGAGATGTGGCATCGGCGGTCGTACCGTTCGAATATGCGCAGCGCGACGGCTGGCGGGCATTTCGAATCCGGCGTCTTTCCGATCCATTCCTTGACCTCACGCGGCATAAGAGTCCTCCGCATCGTCGTGGAACTTCACGCCATGCTGCGCGCCGAAGGCTGCGATCAACTCCATCAGATCGCCCATTTCGGCTTTCGACAGATCGGACGAGGAGCGGCCCAGGTTCACAAACCCGTTGCCGTCCACGTTCGGGACCATGCGTACTTCGCGCTTCAAGGCGTCGAGGAAGACCAGCTTCCAGTCATCAGGCGACAGCTTCACGCCATGCCATGTCAGTTGACGCGCCACGTCACTGACCATCGCCCAAAACCTCGCGTTTTGGGGCAGGCTGCGCTTGGTTTCCTTGAATTCGACGCGGGTGCCGTGCGGAGCGGTCATCGCCCAATTGGCGGCGCGCTGGCGGTCTGCGTCAGTGCGAATGATCACGAGGGCGCGGCTCATCAGAAGGGAATATCCTCTGAGTTGGCCGGCGCAGCCTGGCGCGAGTGATCGTCGTAGGAAGACTGTTCGCCCTGCGGCTTGTCGTCAAGGAGCGTCAGGACGCTGTTGAAGCCCTGAAGCACGACTTCGGTGCTGTACTTCTCGACGCCGGCCTGATCCGTCCATTTGCGGGTCTGAAGGGCGCCTTCGATGTAGACGCTCGATCCCTTGCGCAAATAACTTTCGGCAATCTTGCAAAGGCCCTCGTTCCAAATGACGACGCGATGCCACTCGGAGCGCTCTTTACGCTCGCCAGTGTTCTTGTCGCGCCATGTATCCGAAGTCGCGACCCGCAAGTTCACGACAGGCTTGCCGTCCTGCAATCGCCTGACTTCGGGGTCAGCCCCGAGCCGGCCGATCAGAATGACTTTGTTGACGCTTCCAGACATGTGGTTACCCCGCTCTCAGAAGTTCGCCAACGCGGTCCATGCGCTGGCCGGATGATCGGTCGTATTGGCGAAGGCGCTCGCAAACATGGGCGAGTTCGATGTTGAACTGCCGCACGGCCTCCGCGAGTTTCGCGATGTATTCCTCGTCACGCTCGACCGTCACGCGGAGCAGGGGGAGCTTCGGGCAGTAGCTCACGAAGTCCCACCATTTGCGTTCGGCAAGCCAAAGGCCGCCCTGAACCTGGGCCTTGTGTTCCGGCGGCAGATCGCCACGAAACAGGCGCTCGACCTGTATGTGCGGGAGGGCTGTCTTGATCTCCAGCCCGCCATCGTCTCCGATCAGCGAGTCCGGCGAGCATCCGGCGTTGCCGTTGCGGATGAAGCCGACTTTCAACGGCTCGCAATCGGCCATGAAGGCGTACAGGTCGCGCGCCTCGTCCTCCAGGAGCTTGCCGCGCTCCATGTGGCCGTTGCTGTACGTCTCCGCGATTTCGCCGGTAATCATCTCGCCGGCCAGCCGGTAGAGATACGCCTTGCGGGTTTTGCTGTCCCCGCCGTCCTTACCCTTGGCCATGATGGTCGAGAACTCGGACGCCGTAGGAATGCCGAGCCGGGCGGCGAACCACTCCGGAGACCCCTGTTCGCAGTTGATGATCTGCATGCCGGGCATCAGCGCTTCCTCTTGGCTTCGAGCATTGTGAGGGCTTCGTTGAAGCGGGAGGACGGCAAATCCACGACGGCTTCGATCTTGAAGAAGCGGCAGAACTTCGGAACGTCCGCACTTGTCTCGTCGAACAGCGTCTGAAGCTTCTGGCGCTGCGCATCGGAGATAACGCCGGGCGCATCTGCCGCAGCCCCGTCATCGTCTTCATCCTTGGTGCGGATGTTCAGAAGCATCGTGGCGGCGTAGCGCTTGCCATAGGAAAGCGACGACCCGACCGCCTGAACCGCGTTCTTCGACCCGGAGGAGTCGTGCGGTAGGGTGACTGCCGTTTCCTCGCTATGGCCGTCGATGTGCTGAAGAACGCCAGTAACGACGATCTTGCCGTCTGCCGCCATTCCTGAGCGGAACGACAGGACGAGCCCGTGCCGGTCGAGGATCGGCGCGATCTTCTCGTCGATGTCTTCCCACTTGGCGAACGGGGTAACCTGGTCGGGCTTGCCGTCCTTGCCGGGAATCTTGATCTTGCCGCGCTTTTCGATGATGGGCAGGTCAGGCTTCACAGCCTTGAGCGCCGCGACGTAAGCCGCCTTGGCATTCTGCGCCATGATGCGCTCGCGCATGGACAGCATACGCTCCAGCGCGTCCACATTGACGTTCGGATCGCGGGCGAGGCGCTCCACCATCGCGAGGAAGGCTTCGCCCTCACTGGCGGTTGCCGGCGGCAGCATGGCGGCTCTCGCCGTCGTGGCCTGAATGGCGATGTCGTTCACGCTGCTACTCCCTTCGTGAGTTCAGCCGCATTCCTGTAAATCTGAGCGCGTGTGCGCTTGTATGAGAGCGTCTCCGCGAGCAGGGCGCCGTAGATCACGCTGTCGCCGGGATCGGCCCGGTGCATGTCGCGCAGCGTGTCGATAAGGCCCGCTTGCCCCTGCTTCTGGACGATGATCCAGATGAACCGCTGTTCGGCGCGGATTGTTGAACGCCCGAGCGCCGCGAGGTATGATGCAAGCCAATCCCGGCTGTAGTGACGGCGGGCATAGAGCTTGGCGCGCGTGACGTTCGGCTTTTCATGTGAAACACGCTCGGGGACCAGAAAATACCGCGTCATGACATCACCGCGTCGGCTAGGAGTTCTTCGAACCACGAGTGGCGCTTGGCCGACCTCATGATCCAGCGCTCGACGCCCTTCAGCCGCTTCATCGTGAAGGGCCGGTAGATGCGCCAGTTGCGTCCGGACAGCGCGACCGCGACTTCGCTATCCCCGAGGGTTAGGTCGATGTATTCCATCACCCGTTCTCCTTGGTGCGGGAGAGAGCGGCGCGGAGGTTTTCGAACGCCTCGCTGTCCGTCCGCACTGCGTCGGCGTAGACGAAATTGCCGCCGCCGGACCCGCTGTCGTATCCGACATGAACGGTCACGGTTTCCGCGGCCATGATGGCGTTCGCAGCCTTCACTAGAGCGGAGCAGCGCTTGCTTGCCTGAAACCAACCTTCAACGAATTCGCGTGCGCACAGCATCTTCACGCGGCGCTCGGTTTCATCCTTGTAGGACCAGCCGCGAAGCTCTTTGCCATCCAGCGTCAACGTGATTTCGTCGCGGTCGTTATCAACCACGCGTGGGATCACCCCACCGTCTCGTGTATCGGTCATGGGCGCTCTCCGGTGGCTGACTTGATGGCGGCTTCGAGCGCGCCAAGAACGTTGCCGGGCCGTATGGACTCGCCCTGAGCCTTCAGCGTCACCAGAGCGCGCTTTGCCGCTTTGAGAAGATCAGGAGCAGCGGCTATCAGACGGGCGTTGGCGCGGCCCTCGGGGATTTGATCGTTGAACGAGGCGATAATGATCTCGTCATCGGCGTAGATGTCCGCATAGCGTTCCGGCCCGTCCGGCGGAATGATCCCTGCGTCCCACTCCCACGGCCCCGGCGTATGCGCACCCGCATTCCCGTCAGTACGGATAGAGGAGGTCATGCTAGGCCTCCTGCTTGGATGCGAGTTCAATGGCGCGGTCGAACGCTGCCATTACATCGGCATGCGTAGTGCCGGGGGCATCGTTCCACGATGAGATTGGGCGGGAGCCAAGGGCCGCCCCGCTGCGAAAGGCGGTAACGACCGGACCCGCAAGGATGTAATCCGCCTTCTGTGCGCGGGCGATTGCCCCAAGCGCGCAAAAGCGGCGGGCCTCTCGATGAGTAGGGAGAACCATCGCGCCGGCGGCGTTAGCGGCTGCGAACCGCTTGCTCCACTTCTCCGGCGCATCGATCAGCGCCTTAGCCTTGCGGAGAATTTCGACCGTCTCGGATGCCATCTTCCCGACCTCCTCGCCTCCGCCGAATGCGGTGGGCTATGGAGATCAGTAATGGGCCAAAACCCATCCGAAGTAAAGGGCCAAAGCCCATCGATGGGCAAAAAAATATATCCGTGTGGCGGGATGCCGCACGACTCTTGGGGATTAGATGGGCCTAAAAGTGCCTATAACCAGGCGGATAACCTCGATCGTCTCGCCCGAATCCCCGTCGTCCTTTTGTTTGGGGATAATCAGGGGAGGGGCATCCGAATATTTCGGGTCGGTCGATCTCGGCCACAGCTCATAGCTCTCGGCCTGAACGACTATTTGCTTGCAGGTGATTTCTCGGAGATCCCCGCGCCGGCGCTCCACGATCACGATATCGTCAGACGTGAGAGCCGCGCGCACCATCCAATAGGGCACACAAATGGCGTAGTCGCCGTCCTCAATCTTGAGGAGGTTGACGGAATTACCGACGATGCGCCAAGCGTCCTGCTCAACGCCAGGGTAACGTCCTGGCACAGTTGGTATCTCTGGGTATTTGTTTTCGTCCCAATGGTCAGAGTCCGCCTCTAGCCACACCCCTGCAGCTGCTTCTCCGGTGACTTGCGCCTTCCCGGATACGCGGACCGGATTTCGGACCGTAGAATGGGGCTCTTCCATCAACTGTGCAACTGTCATGCGTAAGACGGCAAGAATGCGGCCAAGGGTATCGAGGCCAGGGTCACGCCCGCGCTTGATGATGTCGCGTACCGTGGAATCAGACAGCCCGGCTTGCAGCGACACCGCTTTCATATCGGTGCCCTGCCTCTCTATTTCCTCCGCAAGACGTTCTCGCCACTGGCCTTGTCGCATCGTGACGGGACCTTGCCCGTTCTGTTGATGAATGCAAATGTGATAATGCCCATTATGGTTATTGACCGATGGGCTTTGGCCCTTTATAACAGAGGGCATGTTAGACGCACCCACGCTCCTTTCGCAGATTGAATCCTTTCTCTCGGAGACGGGCATTCAACCCTCCACCCTCGGGCGCCAGGCCGTAAACGACGGCAAGCTCATCGAGCGGCTGAGAGATGGCGGCACGGTAACGCTGGAAACAGCGACCCGCATCGTTGAGTGGATGGATGCTAACCGCGACATCAAAGGCCGTGGCCCGCGTAAAGACGCGGAGGCCGCATGACGCCCCTCGATCTCATCCTCATCACTCTATCCGGCGCTTCCTTCATGGGCGGCGGGTTCATCCTCACAAGGGGGAGATAGCAGATGCAGACCGGAACAAAGATTCTCGTCGGGATAGAGCAGGGCGGGCGTGAAGTCGCTGAAGCTCTCCAGATCGTCCAGACCACTTTCATCGGTCTGACCATCGCGTTCGTCGCGATTGGGCTGTTCTCCCTCTGGTGCCTGATGCGCAATGACGCGAAGCGCCGGAAAGCCGACCGCGAGGCCATCCGCGTCCGCACATTCATGAAAATCGATGGCGTCGATACGGCTTTCGACATGAAGGAGGCGGCGTGATGCGCAGGACTTCTCTCTACATCCTCATCGGAGCTTCCCTGCTCGCAGGCGGCGCATTTGGCTCGGAAGGCCACACCATTCAACGCGATTGGTTCGATTATGCGCTGATGGCTGTCGGCATGCTCCTCGTAGGCATCAACTGCGCCAGAGCCGACCACGCCTTGGAAGAAACCGACCGGCAGCGCTCGCGGGCTGAAAAAGTCGCCTCTTGGCGCAACGGCTGAAATACGCATAGCGGGCCACTCGTAACAACAAGTATTCAGGCCCGCTCGCAAGACAACTGAAACAGACGGTGCTGAGACCGTCAAGAGTCAATACGACGCACAAGCTCCAGCGGTGGAGAGGCGTCAAACCATTTGAGGCTGGGTCATGCAGAAGAATTCTGCCGTCCAATCCGTATCTTTACTCCCGGCGTCCAACACCTCCCAACCCTCCGCCGGGCAACTGACCGGGCGTTCGTCTCCCCCAGATGAACGTCCGGTCACATTCTCCGTTGGGCCCGGTTGGGCGAGAGACCAGGTGGCGGAACTTCAGCGCTGCATATCTGCGGGCCTTACGTCCGGAGAGACCGCCCTGCGCATGGGCAAGTCCCGAAATGCCGTCATCGGGAAAGCGCACAGGCTGGGCCTGCATTTCTTCGGCGGCGGCCTTCAGATCGTGCAAGTCAACACTCGGATCGCGGAGCGCCGGATCAAGGACAGTCTCGAGCGCTCTGAGCGCCGCGAAGCCATCCTCAGGCTGAATGCCGAGGGAAAGTCGCGTGCGGACATCGCCGCGGAAGTCGGCACCACTCCTACCGCTGTGAAGTGGGTAATTTTGAGAGCAAGATGGGGCGGGGACACTCGCGCACAGACAACGCCACGCAAGCGCTTGGTCCGCCCCGTGCTGGATATCAACTGCGGCCAGCCCGTCACCTTCATGGACGCGATAAACGGCAAGCTGTGCCGCTGGTTCCGCCCCGGCGAGAGCGGGGCTTTCGGGCTGGTCTGCGGATGCAAGCCCTTCATGGGCCAATCCTACTGTCGCGATCATAAAATCATCGCCTGCACGCCCGCTCGCCGAGAGGATCTTGCTCGCCTGATGGACAAGGCCGAACGGAGCGCTTCGCTGTGACGACGATCGTCCTCTCACGTCCTCCGCTCAGCCTCTACCAGCTTTACGGCCGCAACCGCACCGGGCGGCAGTACAAGACGCGGATGTACGTCAACTGGCTAAAGCAGTCCCAAGCTGAGATCCTGCTTCAGAAGTCGCCGAAGCACACTGAATGCGTCGATATCCTGATCCGCATTCCTCGCGCTGGAGTCCGTGCCTCGTCCGACGCTTCCAACCGCATTAAGGCGGCAGAGGATTTGCTCGTCAGCATGCAGGTCATCCCCGACGACCGGATGAAATACGTCAATTCCTCGAAAGCGGAATTCGCGGACGACATCGACCGGACCGAGATCATCATTACGGCGGTCGAGAGGGAAGCGGTATGAGCAAGCAAGCCGCTTGGGTAAAACCGGAACTGCCTACCGGGCGCGTTGATCGCTCGGCGGGGCGCGCCCATCGTTGTGTCATGACAGACGACTTCGTATCCATTGGCGATCACGCCGCCGAACTTCTCCGTAAACTGAGGGAGAAGTTGAATGGCCGCTAACATCCTCAATCTTCATCAGGCGCCGTCTGCGATCGAGGCGGAGCAGGGGCTTCTTGGGGCGTGCATCCTAGACGCGCAGGCGTTTGACGTCGCCTCGAGCCTTCTGGATGACGACGACTTCTCCGAAGACGCGCATCGGCTAATCTGGGAAGCCCTTAAAAGCAACCGCGGCAACGGGCGCGTTGCGAACTTCAAGCTGGTGACCGCGGCCCTGGGTTCCGCAGGACATCAGGTTTTGTTCGACAACATGACCGTCAACCAATACGTCGCACGCCTAGCTTCAGAGGCGGCCACGATCTCGGAAGCCCCGCACTTCGCTCGAGCAATCAAGGACGTTGCCGATGTACGGCGGCTGATAGCTGTTGCCGGCGACATTCAGGTCATGTGCCGGGATGGTCTTATCGCGGATGCGGAAAGCATCGCGTCGGAGGCCATCGTTGCTCTCGATCGGATTATGCAGTCGCATGCCAAATCCTCGACGCCTCGTGTGTCGATCGGTGTGGCAGCCGAACGGGCCCTGGAGCAGGCCAGAGAACACAAGGGGAAGGTCCGCGGCATCAGCTGGGGCCTCGAGAGTCTGGACAGGCTCACACTCGGGCTTAGGCCCTCGCATCTGTACGTCATCGGCGGGCGCCCGGGCATGGGGAAGACCATGCTGGCCCTGTCAGCGGCGCTTGCGGTTGCCCGGACGGGGAAGGGCGCCCTGTTCGTCTCTCTCGAGATGAGCGAGACCGAACTCGCGGAACGCGCCCTGTCGTCCGAAATGGAGCGTGCCGGGGCGCAGGTCTCCTATCAGAAGCTTGCGGCAATGGACGTGCCCGACGCGGCGATGCCCGCACTCGAGCGCGCTTATGAGCGTATCCGGGAAATGCCGTTCGAAATCGAACAGCAGCCGGGCGTCACCCTTGGCCAGATCCGCGCTCGAGCGCGACAGGTCAAGCATCTCATGGAGCGTAAAGGCATCAAGCTCGGCGCCATCTTCGTAGACCACATAGGCCTGATCCGCGGCGAAGGGCGAAAGTCACGCTACGACGACACGACGGATATTTCCAACGGCCTGAAAACCATGGCCAAGGAATTCGGCACCCCTGTTGTCGCGCTTGCACAGCTCAACA
>Ga0164243_10001057_pt1 | contig 47508 bp, 39 predicted proteins | sample OricompcompostOP_FD_108781 | JGI IMG/M metagenome (GOLD analysis project Ga0164243, IMG submission 108781) | Organic Plus compost microbial communities from Emeryville, California, USA - Original compost - Organic plus compost (OP) | ecosystem: Engineered > Solid waste > Mixed feedstock >...
CAGCGCGCAGTTCCCCGCGTCCCTTGGGTGGGTTGCGCTCACCGTGAGTGCAACGCCTTAGGGGCGCGGGGAACTGCGCGACCAGCCACTACGTACCCGCAGCCGTCCGCGCGCCGCAGGCGGCCCTCACGCCCCCGGCGTGAACCGTTCCCACACCCGGTGGGAACCGAGCAGCGTGCGGATCTGGTCCAGGGCCGACGGGCCGGAGTCCGTCACCACGACACCCGGCGCGTCGACGGGAACGCCCGCGGCCTCCAGCCCCGCCTCACCTCCCGCCCACGCCCCGATCGCCTTCCCGTGCCGGAACGCCTCCTGGAGCAGCTGCGCGACCCGCGGGTCGGGAGCAGCCGCCCCGGCCCCCGGCGCCCCCTTCCCGTCCGTCGCCCCCACCGCGTCCGGACCCACGGCCGGCGGCCCGGCGAGCAGCACCGCGTCGAACTCGATCGACCGCGCCGTGACGTGGCTGCGCTGCGCCGTCAGGGCGTGGTCGCCCGTACCGACCGTGCCGGCCTTCGGCGCGACGACCAGCGGGATCATCCCGGCTTCCAGCACGGCGTCCCGCACCGCGTGCACGCCCTCCAGGTCGCCGTCGGGGCCGGTGAGGATGCCGATGACGCGCCCGTCGACCGGCCACGTCCCGCCGAGCTGGGACAGCGCCGGGCTGGGCTCGACGTCGGCGAGCGGCACCGTCGGCTCCGGCGCGGGCAGGCCGAGCCCGTCCGCGACCCGGGAGCACAGCTCGGGGTCGATGTTGGCCAGCACCTGGAGCGTGCGGACGCGGATGGCCTCCTCGTAGCACTTGCCCAGCTCGAAGATGTACGCGCCGATGATGTGCTCGCGCTCCACCGGGCTCATGGAGAGCCAGAAGCGGCGGGGCTGGCTGAAGTGGTCGGAGAAGGACTCCGGCGCCTCGCGCACCTTCCGCCCCTCGGGCACGGTCACCGGCGTCTCGACGAAGGCGCCCATGTCGGCGCCCGCGGTGAACGGGCAGCCGCCGTCGAGGGAGTTGGGCTGGTACGGCGCGACGCCCCGGTGCACGGCGGTCTGGTGCATGCCGTCGCGGAGCATGTCGTTGACGGGCGCGTGCGGCCGGTTGATGGGCAGCTGCGGGAAGTTGGGGCCGCCGAGCCGGGTGATCTGGGTGTCGAGGTAGGAGAACAGCCGGCCGGCGAGCAGCGGGTCGTCGGTGACGTCGATGCCGGGCACGAGGTGGCCGACGTGGAAGGCGACCTGCTCGGTCTCCGCGAAGAAGTTCGAGGGGTTGCGGTTGAGCGTCATCAGCCCGACGGGCTGCACCGGGGCCAGCTCCTCCGGGACGATGTTCGTCGGGTCGAGCAGGTCGATGCCCTCGAAGGTCTGGTCCGGGGTGTCGGGGAAGGTCTGGATGCCCAGCTCCCACTGCGGGTAGGCGCCCGCCTCGATCGCGTCGGCGAGGTCACGGCGGTGGAAGTCGGGGTCGTTGCCGTTGATGAGCTGCGCCTCGTCCCACACCAGGGAGTGCACGCCCAGCTTGGGCTTCCAGTGGAACTTGACCAGGGTCGTCTTCCCCTCCGCGTTGACGAGGCGGAAGGTGTGGACGCCGAAGCCCTCCATCATCCGGTACGAGCGCGGGATGCCCCGGTCGCCCATGAAGAAGATCGTGTGATGGGTGGCCTCGGTGTGCAGCGAGACGAAGTCCCAGAACGTGTCGTGGGCGCTCTGGGCCTGCGGGATCTCCCGGTCCGGGTGCGGCTTGGCGGCGTGCACGACGTCGGGGAACTTGATGGCGTCCTGGATGAAGAAGACCGGGATGTTGTTGCCGACCAGGTCGAAGACGCCCTCGCTGGTGTAGAACTTCGTCGCGAAGCCGCGGGTGTCGCGCACGGTGTCGGCGGAGCCGCGCGAGCCGACGACCGTGGAGAAGCGTACGAAGACCGGTGTCTCGACGTCCGGGCCGAGGAAGCCGGCCTTGGTCACGGAGGCGGCCGTGCCGTAGCTCTGGAAGACGCCGTGCGCGCCGGCGCCGCGGGCGTGGACCACGCGCTCCGGGATGCGCTCGTGGTCGAAGTGCATGATCTTCTCGCGCAGATGGTGGTCCTGGAGCAGGACCGGGCCGCGCGGGCCCGCCTTGAGCGAGTGGTCGGTGTCGTACAGCCGGGTGCCCTGGGCGTTCGTCAGATGGCTGCCGGACTGGGCCATACGGGCCTGGTCGGCGCCCGTGGGGGAACCGGTGGGAGAGACGGTGGCCGGGCCGCTCTGGTCGGGCTTGGGCGGCAGCGGCTCACGGGGTCCCACCGGCCGCTCCACCGTGGGCGGTTCGGGGGCGGGACGGCCGGGGATGCCGTCGGACGGTGCCGAGACGCCGTCCTCCAGGGCCTGGGCGACCTTCTTGACGGCGCGACGGACGGGGTTGGCCTCGCTCATTGGATGTTGCTCCTCCGCTTCGGACCGGCCACGACGGGGTGGCCGTGCTGCTTCACTTGCCGACTGCGGGTGACCTCGGGACGCAAGGTGCGAAAGGGACGTCGACCTCCGTCAACGTCTCATGGCTCGTTGCCCCGCGCAGGAGACGCCCGCCGTTGGAGTGACCTCGGGCCCCCCGGCCCCCGCGTCACACCGTCCGGGTCTCCGCGCACCTTCCCTCCCGGTGATCCGACCGCTCCCGCCGCGTACCCCTCACGACCGTTTCAAGGCACACCGATTTCACGCCGAAGCGGTCCGGGAGTGATCCGGTGTCAGAAGAGCTGCCCCTGTTCGGCCTCGGGGCCAGGCCGGCGCGGGCCGGCGCGGCGCGGGGCGGGACGGCGCTCCGGGACCTCGTCGCCGAAGAGCGGCGCGGTGCCGTACTCGTCCGGTTCGGCGGGGACGACGACGGGGCCGGTGCCCACGTTGAGGCAGAGCGGGGCCTCGCTGTCGAAGTCCCCGGGCGTCATCGCCGTCCAGTCGCGTTCCCGACGCTCGCCCACCCGGCACCCCCGCTCCCCGTCCACCCGGAAAGGTTATCGGCAGGTCCGGTGCCCGCCGGACGCCGCGTCGTACGACGACACGGAGCGATGAGACGTAGGTCACACGGCGGGGGCTGTCACACATCGCGGGGCTGTTCCGTCAGTGAAGCGACACCGTCACGACGGACCGACCATGGAGAGCACATGAACGCGCGTATCGACTTCTTCGCCAACCCCGTCGCAGGCAAGGTGCTGCGGCACATCAACTCGGCGGGCAAGGCCGCGGGGGACGCCGGTCTGCCGCACGCCACCCAGGAGCTGGTGAAGATCCGCGCCAGCCAGATCAACGGCTGCGGCTTCTGCACCGACATGCACACCAAGGACGCCGCCGCCGCGGGCGAGACCCAGCTGCGTCTCAACCTGGTCGCCGCCTGGCGCGAGGCCACCGTCTTCACGGAGGCGGAGCGCGCCGCGCTCGAACTGGCCGAGCAGGGCACCCGGATCGCGGACGCGGCCGGCGGGGTCACCGACGAGGCGTGGGCGAACGCGGCGAAGCACTACGACGAGGACCAGCTCGCCGCGCTGATCTCGCTGATAGCGATCATCAACGCCTACAACCGGATCAACGTCATCAACCAGCAGCCCGCGGGCGACTACCAGCCCGGCATGTTCGGCTGAGCCTCACCGGGGAAAGGGGCCCCTCCCACCGGGAGGAGCCCCTTCCGTCACACCTGGCCGAGCGCGGTGCGCAGGGCCGCCGGGGTGGCCGCCGCCCACGCCTGCGGCGAACAGGAGTGCGGGTACGGCACCGGGGCGGGGGCATCCGCGCGGCCGTACCCGGCGAACACCTCGGGCAGCCGGTGGCCGCAGCGGGCGGCGGCCGCCGCGAGCCCGTCGGCGAGGGCGCGCACCTCGTCGCCGAGGCCGTACCGGGCGAGGCCCAGCGCGATCAGCGCGTTGTCGTGCGGCCAGGCGCTGCCGCAGTGGTACGACAGCGGATGGTAGGGCGCCTGTCCGCTCGCGAGGGTCCGTACGGCCCAGCCGGAGAAGAAGTCCGGCTCCAGCAGCCGCCGCCCGGTGACACGGGCCCGATCCTCGTCGAGGATGCCCGACCACAGCAGATGGCCCGCGTCGGAGCCCAGGGCGTCGGCCTGCCGGCCCTCGCCGTCCAGGGCGAGCGCGGGGAAGCCGGCCTTCGGCATCCAGAAGTCCCGCAGGAAGCGCTCGCGCAGTCCGGCCGCGAGGTCGTCGAGGCGGCGGGCGTAGTCCTCGTCGTCCCAGATGTCCCTGGCCAGCCGGGCGGTGCGCAGCAGCGCGTCGTAGGCGTAGCCCTGCACCTCGGAGACGGCGAGGGGACCCTCGGCGACCGTGCCGTCGGCGAAGCAGATCGAGCCCGGGGAGTCCTTCCAGTTCTGGTTGAGCAGGCCGCCCGGGTCCGGGGTGTAGACGAGGTAGCCGCGCTCCTGGAGTCCGCCGTCGGTGAGCATCCAGTCGACGGCGCGGCGGGCGTGCTGCTCCAGGCGCGCGGCGAGCGTGCGGTCGCCGGTGGTCTCGTGGTGGGCGTGCAGCAGGACCAGGAAGAGGGGGGTGGCGTCGACGGTGCCGTAGTAGCGCCCGTAGGGGATCTGCTTGAAGTGGGCGAGTTCGCCCTTGCGGACCTCGTGGACGATGCGGCCGGGCTGCTCGCCGCGGAACGCGTCGTAGGTCTGGCCCTGGGTGGCGGCGAGCGCGCTGAGCGTGGCGGCGGCGGTCTCCGGCGCGTAGGGCAGCAGGAAGTGGGACGTGAGGAGGGAGTCCCGGCCGAACAGGGTGAGGAACCAGGGGCTGCCGGCCGCGGGGACCGCGAGGTCCTCGCCGTCGACGCCGGTGGCGTGGACGGTCAGCAGGTCGAGGTCGGTCATGCCCTGGTCGAAGGCGCGGTCCAGGTCGGACGCGCCGGGCCCCGAGGGCGACGGGACGTGCGCCGTCCTGCGGGGGACGGGCAGGACGGGCGTGTGCGGGCGGGCGTGGACGAGGAGGCGCAGCTCGGCCCTGCCGTGCGGTTCGAGGGCGAGCTGCCAGCGCAGGGTGCGGGCGGTGCCGCCGTCCGGCGTCTCGCGCACGGAGTCGGGGGCGGGCTCGCACTCCACGACCGTACGGGAGTGCCAGTCGTCCCTGCGGTAGTCGAACCGGACGCCTCCGTGCACCGGCTGGGCGGTGTGCTCGGCGCCGGGCCGCTCGTACGTCCGCCGGTCGGCGCGGAGTTCGAAGAGGTCGGCGAAGTCCGCGTCGGCGGTGAGCTCCAGTTCCGCGGTGACCGGCTCGGGGAGGTTGCTGACGAAGGTCAGGCGCTCGGTGAGGACGCCGCCCGTGACGCTCTGGTCGCGGAACACCGTGTAGGCGGGCGGGGCCTCGCGGGTGCCGGCGGGGGTCAGGACGCTGACGGAGGAGGCGCCGGCCGGGTCCTCCTCGGCGGGCCGGAGCGTGACGGGCGCGGCCCCGGCGACGCGGAGCTGCCAGCGGCTGAGGTGGCGCGCGTCGTGGGCGAACAGTCCGTCGGGGGCGGTGCCGCCCACGCCGTCGATGTCGCCGGCCGGGCCCAGTCGGGCGAGCGTGCCGTCGCGCACGAGCTGCACGCGCCCGGTGGTCTCGGTCATCGGGAGAGCTCCTCTTGGTCGGTGCGGGACAGGGGCGCGTCGTGGTGGGAGGCCGGCACGTCCGGGTCGTGGCCGGTGTGGAGCAGGTCCAGGGCGAGGGCGGCCGTCCAGGAGAACTGGCGGGCGCCGCGGCCCTCGCCGGTCAGCGGGTCGACGTACTCGGCGAAGCCGGTGCGTCCGGCCTCCGCGAGCACTGCCTCGCGCAGGGTGTGGGCCCGTGCGTCCCGGCCGTGGGTGCGCAGCCCCCGTTCGACGAGCCAGGCGGTGTTGAACCAGGCGGGGCCGCGCCAGTAGCGGGTGGCGTCGAAGGTCGTGCCGGTCAGGTCGTTGCTGGGGACGAGCCCGGTGGCGGGCGCCTCGAAGTGCGGGCCGTCCAGGGTGTCCGTCAGGGCGCGGACGACGTCGGCGGGCAGTCCGGGGACGACCAGCGGGAGGAGGCCCGCGATGCCGGTGTGGTCGACGAGGGTGCCGTCGACGAGGTCGCGGGCGCGGAAGATCCCGGCGTCGTCGTCCCACAGGCGGTCCACGAGCCGACGGGTGAGCTCGGCGGCTCGTTCGGTGTGGCGGGCGCCGTCCTGCCCGAGGTGGTCCGCCATGCGGGCGAGGGCGAGTTCGCCGGTGACGAGGAGGGCGTTGAAGCCGGGGTCCTCCAGGGCGAACTCGTGGCGGGTGGCGCGGTCGTCGTAGCCGGCCTCGCGGTAGGTGGACGCGAGCCGTACGTAGCGGCCGTAGTCCAGGTCGGTGGGCCGGTCGGCGGGGTCGCCGTGGTCGAGGTCGGCGCGGCGGAAGGTGCCGGCGGCCGGTTCGACGCGGGCGAGGGCGCGGTCCCAGGCGGGGCTGTTGTCCATGCCGGGTTCCCACGGGTGGACGACCGCCGCCAGTCCCCCGCCGCCGAGGTCACGGCGGGTCAGGAGGTAGTCGTGCCAGGCGGTGAGGCGGGGCAGCACCCGGGCCAGGAAGCCGCGCCGGGCGGACTCGGCGGGGTCGGCGCGGTGCACCAGCCAGGCGGCGAGCGCGTGCACCGGGGGCTGGACGATGCCGGAGGTCTCGGGTGCGGCGGGGGCGCCCGCGGCGTGGCCCGCGCGGGAGGACCGCCAGAAGTCGGGACTCGGGAAGTAGGCGCCGTACGGGACCTCGGGGTTGAAGACGATGTGCGGGAGGCGTCCGTCGGCCCACTGGCCGGCCAGCAGCGACTCGAGTTCCTGCTGGGCGCGGCGCACGGAGAGGTGGCGCAGGCCGATGGCGATGAACGCCGAGTCCCAGCTCCACTGGTGCGGGTAGAGGGTGCGGGAGGGGACGGTGGAGGCGCCGGTCCAGTTGCCGAGGAGGACCCGCGCCGCACCGCGCCGCAGTGTCAGGTGGTCTGCGGACGCGGTGGGCGCGGGCCGGTCGAGGGGGGTCTGCCGGTCGAGGAGGGTGGTCTTCACGCGCCGGACCTCTTCAGGAAGGCGGGGACGGAGCGGACGGCCTCCACGGGGTCGCCGGTGAGCCGGCATTCCAGTGCGAGGTGGCCGTCGTAGCCGATGGTGTGCAGGGCGGTGAGCCAGGCACGCCAGTCGAGGTGTCCCGCGCCGGGCTGGAAGCGGTTGGAGTCGGAGACCTGCGCGTGGCCGATGAGGTCGGCGTGGGCGAGGATCGCGGCGGCGGGGTCGGGCTCCTCGATGTTCATGTGGTAGCTGTCGATGCCGATCCGCACCGAGTCCAGGCCGGTGGCGCGGATCAGGTCGGCGGCCTGGTCGAGTCGGTTGACCATGTGGTCCTCGTAGCGGTTGAGCGGTTCGAGGAAGAGCGTGACACCTTCCCGGCGCGCGTGCTCGCCGAGTTCGGTCAGTCCGGCGAGGAGGATCTCGCGGTCCTCGGCCTCGCTGCGCGGCGGTTCGAAGGGCGGCAGGCGGCGGGAGAACATGCCGTAGGAGGCGGGGGTCTGCGCGCCGGTGCCGCCGATCTCGGCGATGACGGTGAGCTGGGACTTCATCTGGGTGAGGGCGTCGCGGCGCAGGTCCTCGTCGAAGGCGCCCAGGAAGTGGAGCATGTCGACGCACACGGTCGGCATGACGACGCCGTCCTTGCGGGCCTGCTTCAGCTCGTCGAGGCGGGAGGCGAAGTGCAGGCCGCCCTTGCCGCGGAGTTCGATCGCGTCGTATCCGGCCTGCTGGGCGAACTCCCATTTGGCCTGGAGGGTGTCTCCGGGCAGGAGTTGCTCCTGTACGGCGGTCTTGAGCATGTGGGGGCCTTTCGGGCTCTCAGAATTCCAGGACGACCTGAAGGGCCTCGGCGGGCCGCTCGTCCAGCAGGACGTAGGCGTCCGCCGCGTCGGCGGCCGGGACGACATGGCTGACCAGGGAGGTGACGTCGACCTGGCCCTCGGCGACCAGCCGCAGGAAGGTCTGCTGGAGGCGTTCGACGTTCCAGCGTCCGGAGAGCTGGGGCGGTACGCCGCCGATCTGGGAGCAGACGAGCTGGACGCGGTTGTGGTGGAACTCGTCGCCGAGCCGCAGGCCGATCCCGTCGCCCTGGTAGAAGCCGGAGGCGACGACGCGTCCGCCGACGGCGACGGAGCGCAGGGCCTCGTGGAGTGCGGGGTAGGCGCCGCTGATCTCGATGGCGAGGTCGGCGCCGAGTCCGCCGGTGGCCTCGCGGACGCGTTCGGCGACCTGGTCGGTGCGGGCGTTGAGGGTGGTGTGGGCGCCGTAGCGGCGGGCGGTGCCGAGGCGGCCGTCGAGGGCGTCGACGGCGGTGACGCGGGCGCCGCTGAGCTGGGCGAGGCGGGTGGTGAGCAGGCCGATGACGCCCTGCCCGAAGACGGCGACGTCCTCGCCGAGGTGGATGTCGCCTGCCAGGACGGCGTTGTAGGCGATGGCGCCGACCCGGGCGAAGGCGCCGGCGAGCGGGTCGAGTCCGTCCGGGAGGGTGTGACCGATGACACGTTCGGCGGGGACGATTCCTTCACTGCGATGTCCCCATATGCCCCATATGAGGTCACCTGTGACGGGAAGTCCAGGGGTGCCGTCCAACTCCGGGGAGACCTCGACGACCTCGCCGACCTCGGAGTAGCCCCAGCCGGCGACCGGGTACTCGATGCCGGCCGCACCCTCACGGAAGAGGCGCGCCTCAGGATCCCAGGTACGGGTCAGATACGGATTCGTGCCGCGGTACGCGGTGAGTTCGGTGCCCGCGGAGATGCCCGAATAGCGGGTGCGCACCCGCAGGTGACCCGGCGGCAGAGGCTCTCTCTCGTGCTCGGCGATCTCCACGTGACGGGGGCCGGTGAACTGGACGACGCGTTCCACGGATGGCTCTCCGGAGGGTGCGGTGGGCAGGTTGCGTCGACGATATCCCGAACTTATGTCTTGTCAACAAGCAAAAGTGATGCTGAGATGCGCTGTCAGCAGACGTAAGTCGACACGAGGACGTGCAATGCGCTTGAGGACCCTGCGGTCGCGGATGACCGCGGTCGGCGTCGCGGCAGCCCTGGGAAGCGGGCTGCTGGCCGGCTGTTCCACCGGCACCACCGGGCCCGGCGCCCCGGACCGCAAGATCAAGGTGTGGTCCCTGGAGAACCTCCCGGACCGGGCCGCGGCGACCCGGAAGACCGTCGCCGGGTTCGAGAAGAAGACCGGGATCGACGTCCAGCTCGTCACGGTCGACGAGGGCCAGCTGCCCCAGCTGATCATGTCCGCCGCGGCGGCCGGTGAACTGCCGGACGTCATCGGCGCCGTGCCGATGGGGCAGGTCTGGCAGATGTACAGCAACGGCCTGCTCAACACGGAGATCCCGAAGCAGGTCATCGACGGGCACGGGCGGGACACGTTCAACGCCAACGCCCTGGAGCTGACCTCGGACGGCGCGACCAGCCTCAGCGTCCCCTCGGACTCCTGGCTCCAGCTGATGGTCTACCGTCAGGACGACTTCGACCGGAAGAAGCTGGCCGCGCCCGACACCTACGAGCGGGCGCTGACCGCCGCCGAGGCCCTCACCACCAAGGGGCACGACGGCGTCTCCGCGGCCACCGACCCCGGCGACGTCTTCACCTCGCAGAGCTTCGAGAGCATCGCGCTCGCCAACGACTGCCAACTGGTCGACGACCAGCACGAGGTGGCCCTCGACTCACCGCAGTGCGAGACGGCGTTCCGCACCTACGACCGGCTGGCCCGGGAGTACGGCGCCCCCGGCACGCAGACCGTGGACTCCACCCGCGCCACCTACTTCTCCGGCCGGTCCTCGATGATCGTCTGGTCCTCGTTCCTGCTGGACGAGCTGGCCGGTCTGCGCAAGGACGCGCTGCCCAGCTGCCCCGAGTGCCGCAAGGACCCGAGCTATCTGGCCGACCACAGCGGCATCGTGACCTCGATGAAGGGCCCGGACGCCGCCGAGCCCGCGCAGTTCGGCGAGATCACCTCCTGGGTGACGACGAAGACCGCCGAGACGGCCGCCTCCCGCGAGTTCATCCAGTACATGACGAGCGACGGCTACGAGTCGTGGTTCGGCATGGCCCCCGAGGGCAAGATCCCGGTCCGGCGCGGCACGCAGGAGGACCCCGACCGCTATCTCGACGCCTGGCGCAACAGCGAGATCGGCGTCGACACCAAGAAGCCGTTCGACGAGGTCTACCCGCCCGAGCTGCTCGACCAGCTCGCCGAGGGCATCACGAACCTGCGCCGCTGGGGCATCACCCAGGGCGACGGCGCCCTGGTCGGCGCGACCAACGGCGAGCTGCCCGTCCCCAAGGCCGTGGGCGCGATGACCAGCGGTCAGTCCTCGCCCGGGGAGACGGCACGCGAGGCCGACGAAGAGATCTCCGAACTGCAGCAGTCCCTCCAGTAGCAGCCGCCCGCACGCCACAAAGGTCCTTCCATGACAACTGCCCCCGCCGGCGCGCAGAAGCGCCGGACCCCCTCGCCCCGGCCCACGGGCGGCCCCGGCCGGCCGGACCGCCGCCCCGCGACCGCCCGCAGCCGCGCCAACCGCGCGGGCCTGGCCTTCGTCTCCCCCACCTTCCTGGTCGTCCTGGTGGTGGTCGTCCTGCCCATCGCCTGGACGGTGCTGCTGGCCTTCCAGGACGCCAAGCTCGTCGACATCCAGGGCATGGGCCTGTTCGGCAACTGGTCGCTGGACAACTTCTCCGACGTGTTCGCCTCGGCCGGCTTCTGGTCGAGCCTGAAGACGACCCTCATCTACACCGCGGGCAGCACCGCCGGCTCGGTGCTGCTGGGGCTGGTCGCCGCGCTCGCCCTGCGCAAGCCGTTCCGCGGGCGCGGTCTGCTGCGGGCCGCGATGCTGCTGCCGTACGTGGCGCCCGTGGTGGCCGTCGCGTTCGTGTGGGAGGTCGCGCTCAGCCCGCAGTACGGCATCGTCAACGACTGGGGCAGCCGCCTGTTCGGCTGGGACGACCCCATCGCCTTCCTGTCCACCCGCGCGTACGAAGTGAACGTCCTCGGGGCGCACTTCGACATTCCGCTCGCGCTGCTCACCGTCATCGCGTTCGAGTGCTGGCGGTACTTCCCCTTCGCGTTCCTGTTCATCCTCGCCCGGCTCCAGGCCGTGCCCTCCGTGCTGGAGGAGGCCGCGACCGTCGACGGCGCGACGCCGCTCCAGCGCTTCCGGCACATCCTGCTCCCCCAGCTGATGCCGGTGATCGCGCTGCTGTGCGTGCTGCGGTTCATCATGACGTTCAACAAGTTCGACGACGTCTACCTGCTGACCGGCGGCGGCGCCGGCACCGACGTCGCGGCCGTCCGGGTCTACGACTTCCTCACCGCCCGCTACGACGTCGGCGCCGCCGCGGCCCAGGCCCTCGTGCTCGCCGCCTCGCTGATGATCCTGCTGGGCTTCTACTTCAAGTTCTTCGGCAACAAGGTCCAGGAGGAAGCGTGACCGGCAAGACCGCCCTGTCCCGGGCCCAGGTCGAGGACCGCGTCCTCGGCGTCCTGAAGTGGCTGGTGATCGCGTTCCTCGCGGCGATCACCCTGCTGCCCTTCTACTACATGCTCCTGCTGTCCCTGAAGCCCATCGACGCGCTGCTGCTGGACCCGGGGTCCCTGTGGCTGTCGGCGAAGGACTTCACCGTGTCCACCTACCAGGACGTGCTGCGGTCCACCGACGCCGGCGGGCAGGGCTTCATGCGGTTCCTGCTCAACTCGGCGCTGGTGTCGCTCGGTACGGTACTGCTGACGCTGGCGGCGGCGGTGCCCGGCGCCTACGCGGTGAGCCGGCTGAAGTTCTTCGGTCACCGGCAGGTCAGCGCCCTGTTCCTGGCCGTCTACCTGTTCCCCGCGACGCTGCTCGCCGTCCCGCTGTTCGTGATCTTCGCCAGGATGGGGCTGTCCTCCAGCCTGGTGGGCCTCGCCGTGGTGTACGTGGCGCAGACGGTGCCGGTGTCGGTGTACATGCTGAAGAACTACCTGGTCACCATCCCGTACTCGATCGAGGAGGCGGCGGCGCTGGACGGGTGCAGCAGGCTGCAGACCGTGCGGAAGGTGATCCTGCCGCTGGCGCTGCCCTCGCTGATGGCGACCGGCCTGTACGTCTTCATGATCGCGTGGAACGAGTTCCTGTTCGCCCTGCTGTTCCTGGCCGCCGACCCCGACTCGTGGACGGTGTCGCTGGGTCTCGCGCAGCTGTCCAACGGCGTCGAGGTGCCGAAGACGGTTCTGATGGCCGGTTCGGTGGTGCTGACGATCCCCGTGGTATTCCTGTTCTTCGCCGCCGAACGGCTGCTCACCGAAGGCCTCACCAGCGGCGCCGACAAGAGCTGACGCCATGGGGGAACGTGTGACGACGCCGCAGCCGGTCAGCGCGGGCGGACTGCTGGACCTGATCCGCAGCGGCCGTGCCAACACCCGGGCCGCCCTGCAACGCGCCACCGGGCTGTCCCGGTCCACCGTGGGGCAGCGGCTCGACCTGCTGAACCGGGCCGGCTGGCTGCGGCACACCACGGGCGCATCCACCGGGGGCCGCCCGTCGGAGCGGATCGTCTTCGACCCCACGCACGCCTCGGTGGTGGCCGTGGACCTGGAGACCCGTCACGCCCGGGCGGCGGTGCTCGACCTGACCGGCACGATCCTCGCCGAGCACACCGGGCCGCTGGACATCACCGAGGGCCCGGACCACGTCCTGGACCACGTCACCCGGTGGTTCCCCGACCTGATCGCCGCGGCGGGCGCCGACGCCTCCCGGGTCTGCGGGGTCGGCCTGTCGGTGCCCGGCCCGGTCGACTGGGAGGTCGGCCAGGTCGTGGAGCCGCCCATCATGCCCGGCTGGGACCGCTACCCCATCCGCGAGCGCCTCCAGAAGGCGTACGCGCGGCACGTGGGCGCGAGTCTGGAGGGCGGGCCGGTGCCGGTGCTGGTGGACAACGACGCCAACCTGATGGCGCTGGCCGAGCAGCAGGCCAACCACCGGGACTGCGGCGCGTTCGTGCTGGTGAAGGTGTCCACCGGCATCGGCGCCGGCGTGGTCGTCGACGGGCACGTGTACCGGGGCATCGACGGCGGCGCCGGCGACATCGGGCACATCCGGGTGCACGACCGCACCGACGCGCTGTGCATGTGCGGCTCGTACGGCTGTCTGGCGGCCGTGGCGAGCGGCCGGGCCCTGGCGAAGGAGCTGTCCGGGGCGGACGGCAACGCCGCGTCCGGCTCGGACGTCAGGCGGCTGCTCGCCGAGGGCCGTCCGGACGCGATCCGGCTCGCGCGTGAGGCGGGCCGCCGGGTGGGCGAGGTGCTGGTCACCGTGGTCACCCTGCTCAACCCCGGGGTGCTGATGCTCGCCGGGGACCTGTCCGGGGTGCCGTTCATGACCGGCGTGCGCGAGCTGCTCTACCAGCGGGCCATGCCCCGCACCACGGCCAACCTCCAGATCGTCACCTCCCGCCTCGGCGACCACGCCGGCCTCATCGGGGCCGCGACCACGGTCGTCGAGCATCTCTACTCCCCCGCGCGTGCGGACGCCCGGCTCGCCGGGATCCTCGCGCCGAAGTCAGGACGACCGTGACCTTCTCCCCCTGGACCCGCCGGCCCGTCGAGGTCGGCCTGGTCGGCGCCGGCCCCTGGGCCCGCGCCATGCACGCCCGGATCCTCGCGGCGGGGCCCGAGACCCGGCTCACCGCCGTCTGGGCCCGCCGCGCCGAAGCCGCTCACGAGACGGCGGTCCCGTACGGGGCCCATGTGGCCGCATCCTTCGAGGAGTTGCTCGACCGGTGCGAGGCGGTGGCGTTCGCCGTGCCGCCCGCCGTGCAGGCCGAGCTGGCTCCCCTGGCCGCGCGGCGCGGCAAGGCGCTGCTGCTGGAGAAGCCGCTCGGCCCCGGCCTGGACGCGGCCCGGCGTGTCGCGGACGCGGTGGCCGAGGCGGGCGTGGTCTCGCAGCTCGTGCTGACCAAGCGGTACCACCCGGTGACCCGGGCGTTCCTCGCCGCCGCACGGGACGCCGAGGTGTCCGGCGCCCGCTCCTGCTATCTCCACGGCGCCTTCCTGGGCGGGGAGTTCGCGACGGGCTGGCGGCTGGAGCAGGGCGCGCTGCTGGACCTGGGCCCGCATCTGCTGGACCTGCTGGACGCGGCGGTCGGGCCGGTCAAGACGATCCGCGGCACCGGCGACTCCCGCACCTGGCTGGAACTGACCTGCGAGCACGAGAACGGCGCGGTCAGCCAGGCGTCCTTGTCCGGCGCGGTGAACGTGCCGCGCGCGATCACCCGCGTCGAACTGTTCGGCGCCGGGGAGCCGTTGGTGTACGACACGGCGGAGATCGACCACGAGGAGTGCTGGCCGGTGCTGCGCCGGGAGTTCGCCACGGCGGTGCGCACGGGTGTCACGACCGCCCCGGACGCGGCGCGCGGGCTGTACCTCCAGGAGCTGATCTCACGCGTGGTGTGACGTCGCGTCACGTCCGCGTACGACAGGGGCGCGCCCGCTCGGCGGGCGCGCCCCTGTCGTGTCGGGCCGTCGGCTCAGGACGCCGCGCGCTTCGGCAGGCGCCAGTTGGGCCGCGGGAAGTGGCAGGTGTAGCCGTCCGGGTAGCGCTGGAGGTAGTCCTGGTGCTCCGGCTCGGCCTCCCAGAAGTCACCGGCCGGCGTCACCTCGGTGACCACCTTGCCCGGCCACAGTCCGGACGCGTCGACGTCGGCGATGGTCTCCTCGGCGACGCGCTTCTGCTCGTCGTCGTAGTAGAAGATCGCGGAGCGGTAGCTCATGCCGATGTCGTTGCCCTGGCGGTTCTTCGTCGTCGGGTCGTGGATCTGGAAGAAGTACTCCAGGATCGTCCGGTAGTCGGTGACCGTCGGGTCGTAGGTGATCTCGATGGACTCGGCGTGGGTGCCGTGGTTGCGGTAGGTCGCGTTGGGGACGTCGCCGCCGCTGTACCCCACCCGGGTGCTCAGCACGCCCGGCAGCGTGCGGATCAGCTCCTGCATGCCCCAGAAGCAGCCGCCCGCGAGCAGCGCCTTCTCCTCGGTCCTTGTCATCGTGTGTCGCCCTTCTCCCAGGTGTGCTGCGACGTTCCTCAGTGAGAACCGTGCCGGGACCTGCATTGTTCCGTCCGCGCCCGGTGCGCCGGACACCGGGTCGCCCGGTTCTCCCGTGGAGCGCCGGGCGGGGTCAGCGCCTGGGCCCCCCGGCGCACTCCAGGTCCTTCAGGCGGACCTCGTCGGCCATCGCCCGCATGCCCTCGTCGGTGAAGTGGAGGTGGTCGCCGTTGTCGTACTCGGGCCGGACGGACTCGGGGTCGTCGGGGCTGCGCACGGCCCGGTCGAAGTCGGCCACGGCGTCGAACGGCCCGCCGGAGCGGATGAACGCGTTGACCTCCTGACGGACCGCCTCGCCCTCCGGGTCCCACTCGGACCAGCCCTTGAACGGCGCGATCGTGGCGGCGACCACGCAGTGCCCGGCCGCGTGGACGCGGTCGGTGAGCTGCCGGTAGCCGTCGATCAGGTCCTGGGCCGTGACGCCGGTGTGCGCCTTGAGGTCGTTGACGCCCTCGAACAGCAGGACCGTGCGGACGCCCGGGTGGGACAGCACGTCGCGGTCGAGGCGGTTCAGGGCGCTGGGCGAGGCGGTGTCCGCGAGCACCTTGTTGGCGGAGATGCCCGCGTTGGCCACGCCCCGGACGGTGGTGGCGAGGGAGTGCTGGAGGCGGCGGGAGAGGTGGTCGGGCCAGCGGCGGTTGAGGTCCGTGGTGGACTCCCAGCCGTCGGTGATGGAGTCGCCGAGCGCCACGACCGCGCCGGTACGGGCGGGGGTGCGGACGGTGACGGCGTCCAGGTAGAACCAGGACGTGACGGTCCTCGTCCAGGGGACGGCGCTCTCGTCGGCGGTGTGGTCGCCCTGGGTGAGGTACGAGGTCTGCATGGCCAGCCGGTGCCCGGTGGCGGGGCCGCCGGCGTCGGGGCTGTGCAGGCTGACGACCAGGTTGGTGCGGGCGCGGACCCGGCCGGGGAGCGGGTCGCCGAGGACGAGGCCGCCGGGCGGGATCGTGACGCTCGTGCGGCCGTCGAAGGTGACCCGGCGGTTGCTGCCGGGGACCAGGGCGGCGCCCTCCTGCTGGAGACCGGCGTACACGCTGTCGAAGGTGAGCGGCCGGTCGCCGAAGGCGTTGGAGAGCCGTACGCGCATCCGGTCGCCGCCGACGCTGGTGTGCACCACCAGCCGGTAGGCGCGGTCGGGCACACCCGAGCCCAGCCGGAAGGCGCTGGTCGCCCAGGTGACCACGTCGTGCCGGGGCGGTGCGGTCCCGGCCGCCGAGGGGGTGGGACCGAGGAGGGCGGCGAGCAGGGCCAGGACGAACAGCCCGCGCAGCCGGATCCCCCGCGGGGGAGTCCTTCGAGGGTGGAGCGTGGTGGTGTTCAGCGTCGCCTCCCACGTGTCCCGTGATGATGAAGTGACCCGTAGTGAGATTAACTGCACCTGTGCGGCCCGGCACCGGCTGCATCAGGCCGTCATCGGCCGTTCATCTCCCGGTCCCGGCCCGGGCGTCAGCGCCCGGCGAAGGACTGGATGGCCGTGGCGGCGGCGCCCCGGGCCCACTCCTCGAACGGCAGCGGGCGGGTGCGCAGCTCGCAGCGGGCTGCGGAGCCGAACGCGGCCGCGGCGAAGGCGTCACGGACCTGCCCGGCGAACAGGTCGTACGCGGCGAGACCCTCACCGGAGATGATCACGCGCTCCGGACCGAGCAGATTGGCCACGGTGGCGATCCCCCGGCCGATGGCCTCCCCCGCCCGGGCGTAGACGGCGCGCGCCCCCTCGTCGCCCGCGCGGGCCAGGGCGAGGGCCTCCGTGGCGTCGGCGACCGGGACGCCGGTCACCTCGCGGACCCGGGCGGTGATCGCCGCGTCGGAGGCGACGGCCTCCAGGCAGCCGCGGTCGCCGCAGCGGCAGGGCGGGCCGTCCGGGACGACTTGGACATGGCCGATCTCGCCCGCGACGCCGTGCGAGCCGGAGACGACCCGCCCGTGCACCACGAGCCCGCAGCCGATGCCCGCGCCCACGGTGACGACGGCGAAGTCGGACAGGCCCACGCCGTCGCCGAACCACTGCTCGGCCATGGTCAGCGCGCGGACGTCGTTGTCGACGGTGACCGGCAGCCCGCTCGCCTCCTCGGCGAGCGCGACGAGGGGGACGTCGCGCCACTCCAGGAAGGGCGAGAAGCGCACGGTGCCCGCGGCGCGGTCCACGTCACCCGCGACGGCGATGCCGAGCCCCAGGACCTGGACGCCGAACCCCTCGGCCTCGGTGAGCAGTTCCCGTACGAGGTCGGCGGCGACCGGGAGCACCTCGCGCGGCGCGCGGCCGGTCAGGGGGACGCGCCGGGCGACGCGGATGCGGCAGCACAGGTCGGTGAGCACGCCGATGATCTCGTCACCGGTCGCCTTCAGCCCGATGAACAGCGCCCGGCCGCCGTCGACCCGCACCGGGTTGGCCGGGCGGCCCAGCGCCGGCCGGGTCTCCGCGCCCGCGTCCTCCACCAGGAAGCCGGCCTCGATCAGCGGCCGTACCGCCTTGGTGACCGCGGCCGGGGACAGGCCCGTCCGCCGGGCCGCCTCCTGCCGGGTCAGGGGGCCGTGCGTCAGGACGGTGGTGAAGATCTGGGAGGCGGCCGGGGTGTGCGCCGGGAACGTCTCGGCGGGCGGGGTCGAGGGCATGGCCGGGAACTTAGGGTCCTTAATTTCCGGTGTCAATGAAAGAGCTGCTCTTTCTTTTGAAGGCCATGAGAGGCCCTCTTCCGCCTTGTAAATGCAAGATGGGAACCACTCTTGACACGCGATCGAAGGCCAGGCTTGGGTGTGCGGTGCAATCCCCCGACGCCGATCGTGAGGCACCATGCCGCTCATCACCCGCTCCCCGGACACCGGGGTCTGGCTGCTGACCACCCCGCGCACGTCGTACGCGCTGCGGATCGACGAGACCGGCGCGCCCTGTCATGTGGCGTGGGGCCCCCGCCTCACCCCCGGGGAGGCGGACGCGCTGGCGGCGCCCTTCGCGGAGCCGTCGAACAGCTTCGAGGGCCGGCCGGCCGTGGGCGAGGAACTGCCCGTGGACGGCGGCACCCGCTACGGGCCGCCCTCGCTCCAGGTGCGGTACGCGGACGGCTCCCGCGCCTTCGAGTGGGAGCCCGCCGGCCACCGGGTGGACGACTCCGTACCGGCCTGTGAGGAGCTGGTCCTGGAGTTCCGGGACCGGGTGGTCCCGCTGTCGGTCGCGCTGCACTACCGGGTGCGCGCCGACACGGACGTGATCGAGCGCTGGACCGTGCTGCGCAACGACGGCGACGAGCGGGTGGACCTGCTGCGCGCCGACTCCGCCGCGTGGACGCTGCCGCCGCTGGCGGACTACCGGCTGAGCCATGTCACCGGCCAGTGGTCGGCGGAGACGCGGCTGCACAGGGAGCGGCTGCCGTACGGGGAGACCGTGCTGACCAGCCGGCGCGGCATCACCAGCCATCAAGCCAACCCCTGGACCATGCTCGACGACGGCACCGCCGACGAGGACCGGGGCAGGGTGTGGAGCACGGCCCTGGCGTGGAGCGGCAGCTGGCGGATCACCGTGCAGCGCACGCCGGACGGGCGGGCGGGGCTGACCGGCGGCGTGGGTCACGAGGGGACGCGCGTACCGCTCGCACCGGGCGAGGAGTTCACCACGCCGGTGGCGGCCGGGCTGTTCACCGACGGCGGTTTCGGCGCGGCGAGCCGGGCGTGGCACGCGTACGTCCGGACCCATGTGCTGCGGCACGCGGACGAGACGGCGCCGGTGCTCTACAACTCCTGGGAGGCCACCGGCTTCGACGTGGACGAGGCGAGCCAGCTGGCGCTCGCCGAGCGGGCGGCGCGGCTCGGGGTGGAGCTCTACGTCGTGGACGACGGCTGGTTCGGCGCCCGCCGCAGCGACCGGGCGGGCCTCGGCGACTGGACGCCGGCACCGGACCGCTTCCCGGACGGTCTGCGGCCGCTGTCCGACGCCGTGCACCGGCTCGGCATGCGGTTCGGCGTCTGGGTGGAGCCGGAGATGGTCAACCCGGACAGCGACCTGTACCGGGCGCACCCCGACTGGGTGCTGCACCTGCCGGGCCGGCCGCGCAGCGAGCTGCGCAACCAGCTCGTGCTGAACTTCGCCCGGCAGGACGTCGCCGACTGGGCGTTCGGCTGGCTCACCCGGCTGGTCGCCGAGCACCGCGTGGACTTCCTCAAGTGGGACATGAACCGCGTCTTCGGCGAGTCCGGCTGGCCGGGCCAGGAGGACGGCAACGACCGGCTGTGGACGCGCTACGTGCACCACCTGTACGGCGTGCTGGACCGGCTGCGTGCTGCCCGTCCGGAGCTGCGGATCGAGACGTGCAGCGGGGGCGGCGGCCGGGTCGACCTGGGCATCCTGGCCCGCACCGACCAGGCGTGGACGTCCGACAACACCGACGCCGTGGACCGGCTGGGCATCCAGCAGGGCTTCAGCCAGGTGTACCCGGCGCGGGTGATGTCGGCGTGGGTGACCGACGTGCCCAATCAGCTCACCCGGCTGTCCGTACCGCTGAGCTTCCGGTTCCACGTGGCGATGGCGGGGCTGCTGGGGATCGGCGGGGACCTGACCCGCTGGAGCGAGGAGGAACTGGCCGAGGCCCCCCGCCTGGTGGCCCGCTACAAGGAGATCCGGCATCTGGTGCAGCACGGCGACCAGTACCGGATCGGCGACCCGTACGGCGACGGCACGTCGGCCGTGCAGTACGCGGCCCCGGACGGGAGCGAGGCGGTGGTGCTGGCCTTCCGCGCCGGCCCGCGCCATGGGTCGCCGCGGGTGCCGCTGCGGCTGCGGGGGCTGCCGCCGGGCGTCCGCTTCCGGGACACGGCGACGGGCGCGGTGCACCACGCGACGGTGCTGACGGAGTACGGGCTGGACGTCGGTCTGCCGAGCGGCGACTGGGCGAGCGCCCTGATCCACCTGGAGCGGGTGCCGGAGACGACTCGGTGACGGGCTGAGAAAGGGAGAAGCGGTCAGACGGAGAGGGCGATGCGCGCGGCGACACTCTTGCCCTCCGCCTCCTGACGGACGTCGAGGGCCTCGGCGACGGCCATGACGATCTCCAGGCCGTGCTGTCCCACCCGGCCGGGGTCGGCGTCCCGGGGCCGCGGCACCTCCGGGTTGCCGTCGCGGACGACCACCTCGACGGCGTCGCCGAAGATCCGCAGGTCCAGTGCGACGGGGCCCGGAGCGTACTTACGGGCGTTGGTCACCAGTTCGCTGACCACGAGCTGGGTGATCTCCACCACGCGCTCCGGCACCGGCAGGCCGTCCTCCGTCCGGGCCCGGCCGAGGAACTCGGCCGCGAGGTGGCGTGCCTGCGCTATCCACGCGCCCTCGGCGTTCAGGGCGTACGAAGCCCGCAGCCGGGGTGCGCCTGACACCGTTTCCCCCTCGTCGACAGGAACTGAATCCATCCGGTCCGCCTTTTACTCGATCACACCGCGCGACTACCCGCATCGCTCCCCCGCACGCCCAAGAAGTGTGACAGGTACGTCCGACAGGTCAGCCCGCCAGGTGCCGCTCGAGCCACTCACCTGCGGTGCGTCGGAACAGGCGGCGGTTGTCGGCACGGCGGAAATCGTGACCTTCGTCACGTAGCAGGAGCAGCTCCGCCTCAAGACCCCGTTCCCGCGCGGCCCTGATGAACTGCTCGGACTCTCCGGGCGGCACGTTGGTGTCGTGCTCGCCGTGCACGGCCAGGACCGGGACGCGCAGGGAGTCGATCCTGCTCATCGGCGACAGGGCACGCAGCAGGTCGCGGTCTCGTTCCGGATGGCCGTACTTGTGCGCGGCGGACTGCGCGATCCACGGCTCGGTCCCGGCGAAGAAGGTGGTCAGGTCCGACATGCCGCACACGGCGACGCCGGTGCGGAACAGGTCGGGGTGCCACACCAGGGACGCCATGGTGAGGTAGCCGCCGTAGGAGCGGCCCATCACAGCCATCCGCCGGGGGTCGGCGAGGCCCTCCACCATGACGTGCGCCGCGCAGTCCGCGACGTCGTTGATGGCGGAGAAGCGTCCGGCGCCCAGGTCGGCGTCGGTGAAGCTGCGGCCGTGCCCGGAGGAGCCGCGCACATCGGGGGCGAACACGTCCAGGCCCCGGTTGAGCAGCTCCAGGTACAGGGGGTCGAGGACGGGGCGTTCCTGTTCCTCGGGGCCGCCGTGCAGATGGAGGACGCAGGGCGCGGGTTCGCCGGGCGAGCGGCCGGGGGCGCGGTAGTACCAGCCGCCGAGCTGGAGGCCGTCCCGGGCGACCGGCCGCACGGGCGTGGGGCGCACCGGGGTGAAACCCGGCGGGAAGGCGTCCTCGTCGCGGGAGGACCAGGGGGTGCGCAGGGGCGCGCCGTGCGGCAGCCACCACACGCCGGGGTGGCGACGCGACCCGGACAGCGCGACGACGGGGGCGTCGGGGTCGGCGGTGGGCGCGATCCGGGTGACGACCTCGTGGGGCAGGTCGACGCGGCGCGCGTCGCCGGCCGAGGGCGGGGGCGCGGCGCCCGTCCCGGTGCCGTGCGGCGGAGCGGACCTGAGCACGAGAAGTTCGAGGTCGCTGACCCCGTGCCGGTTCCACGCCAGCACGGCGCGGCGGCCGTCGTGGCCGAGGGCGAGGAGTTCGAGGCCGCAGTCCTCCCGCTCGGCGACGACGCGGGTGGTGCGCAGTTCGCCGCGCGGGTCCAGGTGGGCGGCGAGCAGGGCCGCGTACTCGCGTCCGGCGTCGCTGCGCAGCCAGACCGTGCCCGCGGACGGGGAGAAGCCGCCGATCCAGGGGTCGCCGTCGGCGACCGGGAAGGCGCAGGTCACGGCGGAGTCCTCGGTGCGCACGACCAGGGCCTCGCGGCGTCCGCGCGGGCCCCGGTAGACGAGGGCGAGGCGGCCGTCGCGGCTGAGGTCGCACACCCGCTGGTTGGCGGCGCCGCGTTCGCTGAACAGCAGGACGGGCGCGGCGGTGCCCTCCGGATCGACGAGATAGGCGGACAGGGTCCGCTCCTCCAGCTCCCGGTCGGAGGCAGGCCGTACGCCGCCGTCGGCCGCCCCGAGCCGTCCTCCGGCCGGGTCGAGCAGGACGGCCCGGCCGTCGCGGCCCGCCCACTGCGGGGCGTGTTCGGTGCCGGGCGGTGCGGACGCCTCCGCGTGGTACCGGTCGGCGTGGCCGGGCGGGGCGGACTCGGTGACGGTCACCGCGATCGCGGAGCCGTCGTGCTGCCAGGAGCCGAGCCGCGCGGAGGTGCCGGACTCGCCGCCGGCCAGCAGGTGCCGGCCGGTGCCGTCGGGGCGTACGCACAGCACCCGGGTCAGCTCGCCGCCGCCGGGCGCCGTGGTGTACGCGATCCACCGGCCGTCCGGCGACCAGGCCACCTCCGTGACGGGGTGCGGGTCGGCGTCGAGGCGGTGCGCCTCCGGGCCGTCGACGGGACCGGTCCACAGCTGCGGCACCCCGGCCCGGTCGCAGATGAACGCGACATGCCGGCCGCTCGGGTCGGCGGAGGGGTACCAGCAGCCGTGCACCGCCGGGGGCGGCAGGTCGTACGGCGCCGCGGTGTCCGCCAGGGGGGCGGACTCCGGGGCGTAGAGCGCGCTGCCGGAGTTCCGGGACGCCGTCATCGGATCCCGTGGGTCTGGAGCCAGGTCTCCAGCAGGGCGATCTGCCAGAGGACGTTGGCCCCGCGCCGGGTGCGGTGGGCGTCGGGCTCGGCAAGCAGCCGCTCCACGTAGTCCTCACGGAAGACGCCGCGATTGCGGGCCTCGGGTGCGGTCATGGTGTCGCGGACCCGCTGGAGGACGGGCCCGGCCATGTGCCGGATCGCCGGGACCGGGAAGTAGCCCTTGGGCCGGTCGACGACCTCGCGCGACAGGACCCGGCGGCCCGCGGCCTTCAGGACGCCCTTGCCCCCGTCGGCGAGTTTCAGCTCGGGCGGGCAGGCGGCGGCGAGCTCCACCAGTTCGTGGTCGAGGAACGGCACCCGGGCCTCCAGACCCCAGTCCATGGTCATGTTGTCGACCCGCTTGACGGGGTCGTCGATCATCATCACCAGGGTGTCCAGGCGCAGTTGCGCGTCGAGCGCGGTGTCGGCGCCGTCCTGTGCCATGTGCTCGCGGATGAACTCGGCCGAGGTGTCCCGGCCGGGCAGCATCTCCGGCCGCAGCACATGCGCCATGTCGGCGTGGGAGCGGTCGGCGTAGGCGTCGATGTACGCCTGGGCGGCGCGCTCGCGGGGCGCGCCCGCCATCGCCGGGTACCAGTCGTAGCCGGCGAACACCTCGTCGGCGCCCTGCCCGCTCTGCACGACCTTGACCTCCTTGGCGACCTGCTCGGACAGCAGGTGGAAGGCGACCACGTCGTGGCTCATCATGGGCTCGCTCATGGCGCGGACGGCGTCGTCGAGGGCGCCGGCGACCCGGTCGGAGGGCACCATCAGCTGGTGGTGGCGGGTGTCGAAGTGCCGGGCCACCAGGTCCGAGTAGTGGAACTCGTCGCCGTCCTCGTCGCCCTCGGACTCGAAGCCGACGCTGAAGGTCGCCAGGTCCCGCTGCCCCTCGTCGGCCAGCAGCGCGACGATCAGGCTGGAGTCCAGGCCGCCGGAGAGCAGCACGCCCACGGGCACGTCGGCGACCATGCGGCGGCGCACGGCGGTGCGCAGGGCGTCCAGGACGGCGTCGGTCCAGTCGTCGGCGGTGAGGTCCGCGTACGCGGGGCGCCGGGTGTGGAGGGGGTGCCAGTAGCGGCGGTCGTGCTGGGTGCCGTCGGGCTCGACGACGCGCACGGTGGCCGGGGGCAGCTTGCGCACGCCGTTGAGGACGGTGCGGGGCGCGACCACGGTGGCGTGCCAGCTCAGGTACTGGTGCAGGGCGACCGGGTCGAGGGAGGTGTCGACGCCGCCTGCCGCGAGCAGGGCGGGCAGCGAGGAGGCGAACCGCAGGCGCTCCGACGTGGCCGACAGGTAGAGCGGCTTGATGCCGAGCCGGTCGCGGGCGAGGACGACGCGTCCGGTGTCCTGCTCGACGATCACGAAGGCGAACATGCCGTGGAACCGGTCGACGCAGCCGGCGCCCCACTGCTGGTACGCCTTGAGCACGACCTCGGTGTCGGAGTGCGAGAAGAAGCGGTGCCCGAGGGCGTGCAGTTCGTCGCGCAGCTCACGGTAGTTGTAGACGCAGCCGTTGAAGACGCCGGTGAGGCGGGCGCCCGGGTCGGTCATGGGCTGGGCGCCGCACTCCGACAGGTCGATGATCTTCAGCCGGCGGTGGCCGAGGGCGACCGGGCCCTGGGACCACAGGCCGCGTCCGTCCGGGCCGCGCGGTGCGAGCCGGTCGGTCATGCGCTCCACCGCCGCGATGTCGGGCCGTCCGCCGTCGAGCCGTATCTCCCCGCTGAGGCCGCACATCAGTGGTTCCTCCCTTCCCTCGGTTCCCGGTCCCTGGGGGCGGTGTCCTGCTGGGTGACGGCGTGGCTGGTCCTGGACATGGGAAGTTGATCACTCTCCTGGTTCGGGATCGGGTGGCGGGCCCGTCGCCGGACGCGGCGCGGGCCCGTGCGCCGGATCAGCCCGGCGTGCCCGGGGCGGTGACCGGGTGGAGGCGCGAGCGGCCGTTGGCGTGATGGGTGGTGGCGACCTGGGGGCGCGGGCGGCGGGCGGCGGCGCGGGCCGGGAGCCGGTCGCCGCGCGTCTCGGTGACGAGCAGGTCGATGCCGGCCGGCAGGTCGGCCTCGCGGACCGTGCGGCGCAGCCGGTCGGCCGCGCTGCCGGCGGCGAGCGCCTCGTCGAGCAGGTCGCGCACCGTGGCGAAGTCGCCGGACGCCTCCAGGGCCGGGCGCAGCCGGTGCAGCATGCGGCGCAGCACCAGGTGGGCCGGCGCGGCGCGGCGGGTCCACGGGTCGACCAGCGGGCCCTCCAGGCCGGAGCGCGCGGCGCGCCAGCCGGCGGCGCGCAGCCACTCGTGGTGGCCGTCGCAGCGCGGGCCGGCGCCGCGCTCCAGGCGGTGGCAGGCGTCGCGCACCAGCGCCCGGAACAGTCCGGCGATCAGCACCACCGTCTCGGCGCGCGGGCAGGCGTCCCCGATCCGCAGCTCGAGCGTGCGCTGGTGGGCGGAGGGGCGGACGTCCTGGTAGAGCATGCCGCTGTCGCTGATGACGCCGGAGCCGATCAGTTCCGCGACGGCGGCGTCGTACTCGGCGGCGTCGCGGTAGCAGCCGGCCGGGCCCGCGGTGGGCCAGCGCTGCCAGAGCATGGTGCGCCAGGAGGCGTAGCCGGTGTCGGAGCCCAGCCAGTACGGGGAGCTGGCGGACAGCGCGAGCAGCGGCGGCAGCCAGGGCGACACCAGGCACATGGCGCGGACCGCGGTGTCGCGGTCGGGCACGTCGGCGTGCACCTGGGCGCTGCAGATGAGCTGCTCGTCGGCGACCCGGCGGTACTCGTCCGCCATCCGCTTGAAGCGGGGGTCGGCGGTGACGTCGCGCGGGGTCACCCGGGCCAGCGGCACGGTGCCGGCGGCGACGACGGCCAGGCCCTCCTGGGCGGCCGCGGCGGCCAGGCGTCGCCGGGTGCCGGACAGGTCGGCGTAGAGCCCGTCGAGCGTGTCGTGGACCTCACTGTTGCTCTCCACCGCGGACTGTTGCAGCTCGCTGCTGAAACCGGTGGTGCCGAGTCTTTCCAACAGGCGTCCGGCCCGTGGCACGAGTCGCCCGCTCTCCGCGTCCAGGACGTGGAATTCTTCCTCTGCTCCGATACGCACCGTCACCGCCGGTTTCCCCTTGCGCTAGTCCTGTGCCGGCCCCGCGGCGGCTCAGGAGCCACCGGCGGCGCTTTCGGCACACCCCGGGTGCCCCGGATGGCGCAAGAGCAATCGAACGGCCCTCGTCAACGGTGTACGGACCGGGACCGGGGGTGCGTGGACCCGGGCGAGGGCGGGCGCGTCACCCGGCAGGGACAGGCGCCTCACCCGGCAGGGGCGGGCGGTCAGGTCGTCGGGAGGCGGTGGCTGTCGCGCAGATCGAAGACCTGGTCGAGGCCGGTGAGGTGCAGCAGCCGGCGCAGCGCCTCGGGGACGGCCACGAGGACCAGTGCGGCGCCCGCCGCGACCACGTGGTTGCGGACGGCGATCAGCGCGGTGATGCCGCTGGAGTCGCAGAAGCCCAGCTCGCCCAGGTCCAGCACGAGCGTCAGCCCGGCGGGGACGACCGCGGCGACGGCGGCCCCGCGCAGGTGGTGGGCGTTGCTGTGGTCGAGGTCGCCGGCCACCTCGAGGAGGGGGCCGGCGGGCGTGCGGGACGAGACGATCGTCAGGGGTTTCATGGGGGTCGCTCTGTTCGTTCCGTGAAACTGGTGCTGGGGAGGAGGATCAGGGGGTGGCGGGGACGCCGATCGCGAGGAGCGCGGTGTCGTCGTCGAGGCCGTCGCCGAAGTCGCGCAGCAGGCCGGTGAAGGCGTCGACGAGCGCGCGGCTGCCCGCGGGGGCGCGCGCGGTGGCGAACTCCAGCAGGGCTTCGTAGCCGTAGAGTTCCCTGCCGGGGCCGACGCGGGCCTCGGTGAGGCCGTCGGTGTAGAGCAGCAGCGTGTCGCCGGGCCGCAGCACGGTGCGCACCTCGACGAACTGCGCCGCGGGGAGGACGCCGACCAGCATGCCGCCCCGGGTGCTCAGAAACTCGGCCGTGCCGTCGGCCCGCAGGACCAGCGCGGGGGGATGGCCGCCGGAGGCGAGCCGGACGGTCAGGGTGTCCCCCACCCGTTCGAAGACGCCGGCCACGGCGGTGCAGTAGCGGGGGTCGTCGCCGGTGTAGCGCGCCATGAGGGCCCGGTTGAGGATGCGCAGGTTGTCCGCCGGGTCGGCGTCCTGGATCATGGCGGCGCGCAGGGTGTAGCGGGTGAGCGAGGTCACGGCCGCGGCCTGGGGGCCCTTGCCGCAGACGTCGCCGAGGAAGAAGGCGGTCCGGGTGTCGTCGAGCTCGAACAGGTCGTAGAAGTCACCGCCGAGCTCCGTCGGGGAGGCCGGGTGGTAGTAGCCGGCCGTCTCCACGCCTGGCAGGTCGGGGAGGGTGGCGGGCAGCAGGCTGCGCTGGAGCACGGCCAGGGCCTCGCGCAGCTGGGCGCGGTCGGCCTCGGCCTGTTCGCGGGCCTCGTCGGCGGCCCGGCGGGCGCGCAGCAGTTCCTGCTCGTAGGAGCGCCGGTCCGTGGCGTCGAAGACGGTGGTGCGGATCAGCAGGGGTTCGCCGTCGGGGCCGCGCTTGAGGGTGGAGGTGACCAGGACCGGCAGCCGGGGTCCGGCGGCGGTGCGCATCTCCAGCGCGACGCCGCCGAGGTGGCCCTGCATGCGCAGCAGCGGGGCGAAGTGCGTCTCGTGGTAGAGCCGGCCGCCGACCGTGAGGAGGTCGCTGAACCGCTTGCGGCCGACGACCTCCTCACGGGACAGGCCGAGCCAGCCCAGGAGGGTGGCGTTGATCTTGGCGATGGTGCCGTCCATCAGGGTGGACAGGTAGCCGCACGGCGCCGACTCGTACAGGTCCTCCGCCGAGTCCTCCAGCAGGGAGCTGAACGCGGGCCAGGCGCCGGGCGTCTCCGCGCCGGGGTCGTCCGCGGCGCCCGGGTTCAACGGACTCCCGGGGAGAGGAAGGCGCTGATCGCCGATGCGGTGGCCTCGGGGGCGCTGAGCTGCGGGCAGTGGCCGACGGCGTCCAGGGTGACCAGTTCGCTGCCGGGCACGGCGGCGTGGACGTACGCGCCGACCTCGCGGGGCGCGATGACGTCCTGCTCGCACTCCAGGATCAGGGTGGGGACGGTCACGGTCTCGAGGTCCTTGCGGCTGTCGGAGAGGAACGTCGTGCGGGCGAAGACCCGGGCGATGTCCGGGTCGGTCGCGCAGAAGCTGTTGGTCAGTTCCTCGCCGAGCTCCGGACGGTCCGGGTTTCCCATGATGACCGGGGCCATGGTCGCCGACCAGCCGAGGTAGTTCGACTCCAGGGACTCGAGCAGTTCCTCGATGTCCTCGGCGGAGAAGCCGCCGCGGTAGCCGTCCTCGTCGATGTAGCGGGGCGAGGGGCACACCATGACGAGGGCGCCGATGCGCTCGGGGGCGGCGGCCGCGGCCAGCACGCCGGTCATGGAGCTCACCGAGTGGCCGACGACGACCGCGTCGCGCAGGTCCAGCTCCTCGCAGACCTCGACCAGGTCGCGGGCGTAGCCGTCGAGGGAGGAGTACCGGTCCTCCTGCCAGGCGGACAGGTCGGAGCGCCCGGCCCCGACGTAGTCGAAGAGCACCAGCGGGTGGTCCTCGGCGAGAAGCGGCTCGACCAGACGCCACATGTTCTGGTCACAGCCGAAGCCGTGCACGAGGACGACAGGACGCCCGGTGGTGGCCCCGGTCACACGGACGTTGTTCCTGCGGAGGATGCTCATCCGCCCATGCTCGCACGCTGGGCCGGTTGGTCGTCGCCTTGCTCAGGCGGGGCCGCCGCCGGGGCCCGCGAGGGGGGCGGGAGCCGCGTCGGTGCGGGCTTCCAGGGCGCGCAGCACGGCCACCATGTCCTCGCCGCCGTGTCCGCCCGCCACGGTCTCCTCGAAGAGGGCGTGGCACACGTCGAGCAGTGGTGAGGCGACCCCCGCCGCGCGGGCGGCCTCGGCGATCAGGCGGTTGTTCTTGAGTACGTCGGTGGCGGCGGCCTGGACCGCGAAGTCCCGGACGAGCAGCTTGGGCGCCTTCATCCGGGACACGGAGCTGGCCATGGGGCCCGCGTCCAGCACGTCGAGGAAGCGGGCGCGGTCGAGGCCGTGCCGGTCGGCGAAGTGGAACGCCTCGGTGAGCCCGGTGACCTGGGTGATCAGGAAGAGGTTGACGGCGAGCTTCATCAGCAGGGCGCCCGGCACGGGCCCGCAGTCGAAGCTCTCCCGGCACATCGGGGCGAGCAGCGGGCGCACCTGGGCGAGGACGGAGTCCTCGCCCGCGAGCATCGCGACGAGTTCGCCCTGCTCGGCGGGGACGCGGGAGCCGGAGACGGGCACCTCGGCGTAGGCGCCACCGGCGGCGCGTACGTCCTTCTCCAGCGCGGCGGAGTACTCGGCGGACGTGGTGCCCATGTGGACGACGGTGCGTCCGGCGACGCGCCCGCCGAAGCCGGGGGTGCCGCGGCCGAGCACGGCGTCGACGGCCGCCTCGTCGGCCAGCATCAGCAGCACGGTGTCCGCCCGCTCGAACACCTCGGCGGGGCTCGCGGCCACGTCGGCCCCGGCGGCGCGCAGGGGCGCGCACCGCTCCGGGGTGCGGTTCCACAGCACGAGCGGGATCCCGGCGCGCGCGAGGTTGAGCGCCATGGGCCGCCCCATGACCCCGAGTCCGACGAAGCCCACCCGCATGCCGCACCACCGCCCTCGCTGTTATGACCGTTGTCATAGTAGCCGCGACTATGACGACCGTCATAGGGTGGATACGCACAAAGCGTGACGAGATGCGGGAGGCCGGATGGCAGGCGCCGAGCGGGGGCCGCGGGAGCGGATGGTGTTCAGCGCCGCCCAGCTGATCCGGCGCGAGGGAGTCGGCGCCACGGGCATGCGCGAGGTGGCCGCCCACGCGGGGGCGCCGCGCGGTTCGCTCCAGCACTACTTCCCCGACGGCAAGGAGCAGCTCGTCAACGAGGCCGTCGGCTGGGCCGGCCGGTACGCCGGGAACCGGGTGGCGCGGTTCCTCGCCGCGCTGCCCGAGCCGACCCCGTCCGGGCTGTTCGCCGAGATGGTCCGCCAGTGGACCGACGAGTACGAGACCGAGGGGTTCGACGGCGGCTGCCCGGTCGCGGCGGCCACGGTGGACTGCGCCCGTACGGCCGACTCCACGCGGGCGGCCGCCGAGGCCGCCTTCACCCGGTGGACGGGCGCGGTGGCCGGCGCCCTGAGGGACATGGGCGTGCCCGAGGAGCGCAGCCGGCCGCTCGCCACGCTGATGATCAGCTCCCTCGAAGGGGCCATCCTGATCGCCCGGGCCGAGCGCAGCGTCCGCGCCCTGACGTCGGCGGCCCGCGAACTCGGCCCCCTGCTGGACGCGGCGGTGACCCGGCCCCTGCCCCTGAAGGGCGGCGGATGGGGCGGATCCGCGGGCAGCTGACGCCGCGTTGACTACAGTGATCGCGCCAGTATCCGGCGTTTCATGGACCAGTGAGGTAATCGCGCACCATGTCGACCGAAACGTTTGAGTTCCAGGTAGAGGCCCGTCAGCTGCTCCAGCTGATGATCCACTCGGTCTACTCGAACAAGGACGTCTTCCTCCGTGAGCTCGTCTCCAACGCCTCGGACGCGCTCGACAAGCTGCGGCTGGCCAAGCTGCGCGACGACACGCTCGACGCCGACGTCTCCGACCTCCACATCGAGCTGGAGACCGACCAGGACGCCCGGACGCTCACCGTGCGGGACAACGGCATCGGCATGTCGTACGACGAGGTCGGCGAGCTGATCGGCACCATCGCCAACTCCGGCACGGCGCAGTTCCTGAAGGAGCTGAAGGAGGCGCAGGACGCCGGGGCGGAGGGGCTGATCGGGCAGTTCGGCGTCGGCTTCTACTCCGGGTTCATGGTCGCCGACGAGGTGACCCTGGTGACCCGCAAGGCCGGCGAGAAGCAGGGCACCCGCTGGTCCTCGCGCGGCGAGGGCACGTACACGCTGGAGCGGGTCGACGACGCGCCGCAGGGCACCTCCGTCGTCCTGCACCTGAAGCCGGCCGACCCGGACAACCAGCTGCACGACTACACGTCGGTGTGGAAGATCAAGGAGATCGTCAAGCGCTACTCGGACTTCATCACCTGGCCGATCCGGCTGGTCGGTGAGAAGAACGGGAAGGGCGACGACAGTGAGGCCGCCGGGCCCGAGACGCTGAACTCGATGAAGGCGCTGTGGGCGCGCCCGCGCGACGAGGTGTCCGAGGACGAGTACCACGAGCTGTACAAGCACATCGGCCACGACTGGCGCGAGCCGCTGGAGACGATCCAGCTGCACGCGGAAGGCACTTTCGAGTACCAGGCCCTGCTGTTCGTCCCGTCGCACGCCCCGCACGACCTGTTCCGGCAGAACATGCGGCACGGTCTCCAGCTGTACGTGAAGCGCGTGTTCATCATGGACGACTGCGAGGCGCTGCTCCCGGCGTACCTGCGGTTCGTGAAGGGCGTGGTGGACGCGCAGGACCTGTCGCTCAACGTGTCCCGCGAGATCCTCCAGCAGGACCGGCACATCCGGATGATGCAGCGCCGGCTCACGAAGAAGGTGCTGTCCTCGGTGAAGAGCATGATGACCGGGGACCCGGACAAGTACGCCACGTTCTGGCGGGAGTTCGGCGCGGTGCTGAAGGAGGGTCTGGTCACCGACCCCGACAACCGGGACGCGCTGCTGGCGGTGGCGTCGTTCGCCTCCACGCACGAGGACGGCGAGGCGGTCACGCTCAAGCGGTACGTGGAGCGGATGCCGGAGGGCCAGGACGACATCTACTACATCACCGGCGAGTCCCGCGAGACGATCGACAACTCCCCGCACATGGAGGCGTTCCGGGAGCGCGGCATCGAGGTGCTGCTGCTCACCGACCCGGTCGACGAGGTGTGGGTGGACGCCGTCGGCGAGTTCGAGGGCAAGCGGCTGCGGTCCGTCGCCAAGGGCGAGATCGACCTGGACGCGCGCGAGGACGACACGAGCGAGGACGAGCAGAAGCAGCAGGCCGAGGCGTACGCGGGGCTGCTCGGCTGGATGCGGGAGCGGCTGGACGACGACGTCAAGGAGGTGCGCCTGTCGACGCGGCTCACCCGGTCCCCGGCCTGTCTCGTCGCCGACGCGAACGACCTCACTCCGGCGCTGGAGAGCATGTACCGGGCCATGGGCCAGGAGGTGCCGCACAGCAAGCGCATCCTCGAGCTCAACCCGGACCACGCCCTGGTGAAGGGGCTGAACGAGGCGTACACGGAGCGGGAGGACCGCTCGGAGCTCACCGACACCGCCGAGCTGCTGTACACCCTCGCCGTCGTGGCGGAGGGCGGCCGGCCGAAGGACCCGGCGCGGTTCGTGCGGCTGATGGCGGACCGGCTGGAGCGCACGCTGTGAGGTGAGGCGGCTCTCCCGGACGCCGCGGCCCGCCCGTCAGACGCGGGCGGGCTCGGCGGACCTCCCCTTGCGGGCCGCCTCCCGCAGCCGCCTGCCGCGGCGGGTGAGCCCCCAGGGCTTGAGGACCGAGATCACCGTCATGAAGACGTAGGCGGACAGGGACACCACCGGGCCCATCAGGACGTCCTCGCCGTCGGGCAGCGCATGTCCGGCGGACACGGCCGCCACCGCCTCGTTCACACCCGGCCGCAGCGCGAAGGCGGTCGCGGTGGTGGTGGCGAGGGTCAGCCAGAACTTGGTCCACACCCAGCGGTGCCGGGCAAGACCCCAGGGCGTGCCCAGGGCCAGGACCAGCCCGCTGACAAGGGTCAGCAGGGCGATCGGCAGCAGCAGCCAGTCGGCGAACAGCTGCATGGACCGTACGGCCGCCTCCAGCGTGGCGGCCGAGCCGGTGGTGTTCGCGGACAGGCCGAGGGCGAGCAGCCCGGCGGAGAGCCCCAGCCAGCCGGCGGAGGCGACGACATGGACGACGAGGAGCGCCCGGCGTGCGGGACGTTGGAGTTTCACGCCGTCCACGGTGCCGGGCCCGCCCGGCCGGGACATCCCACGGCGGGAGTAACCGCGCGTACCGACACGGGCGTACGTCACGGGAGGCCGGGGCACGAGTGAGCGGTGACCACAGCAGACTTCCTCTTCGCCCTTCTCGGCGCGGTCGCCCTGGGCGCGGCCGTGCTGCCGCGCCTGCTGGCCCGCAGGCCGCTGTCGCTGCCCCTGGTGTTCCTGGCGCTCGGCGCCGCCGTCCAGGTGCTGCCCCTCCCGCTGCCCGAGATCGATCCGGTGGCGGACGGGGTGTGGGTGGAGCACCTCGCGGAGATCTGCGTGGTGCTCTCGCTCATGGGCGCGGGCCTCGCTCTGAACCGGCCCTTCGGCCGCGTGAGCTGGCAGGGCGTGTGGCGTCAGCTGGGCATCACGATGCCGCTGACCATAGCCGCCGTGGCCGCCCTGTCCTGGGGTCTGCTGGGCTGGCCGGCGGCCGCCGCGCTGCTGCTGGCGGGGGTGCTCGCGCCGACCGACCCGGTGCTCGCCTCCGAGGTGCGCGTCGGTGAGCCGACGGACGCGGAGCACGACGAGGACGAGGTCCGCTTCACCCTGACCGGTGAGGCGGGGCTGAACGACGGGCTCGCGTTCCCGTTCGTGGCCGCCGCGATGGCCCTGGCCGCCGCGGGCGGGAACCTCACAGATGGCGGCGTCGGCCACTGGCTGCTGGTGGACGTGCTCTACAAGTGCACGGCGGGCGTGGCCGCGGGCCTGGCCGTCGGGGCGCTGCTGGGCCGGCTGTTCTTCCGGGCCCGGTGGCAGGCGATGCGGCTGTCGGAGCACAGCGAGGGGTTCGTCGCCCTCGCCGCGACGTTCCTCGCGTACGGGGTGACGGAACTGGTGCACGGCTACGGCTTCCTGGCGGTGTTCGTCACCGCCTGCCGGATCCGCGCGGCGGAACGGACCAACGGCTACCACGGGGTGCTGCACGACTTCGTGGAGCAGCTCGAGCGGCTGCTGACGGCGGTGCTGCTGTTCCTGGTGGGCGCGTTCGTCGCCCAGGGCGGGCTCGCCCCGCTGAGCTGGCAGGGGGCGGCGGTGGCGGTGCTCCTGCTGCTCGTCGTCCGCCCGCTGGCCGGGTGGGTGGCCCAGTTCGGCGCGGCGGCGGGCCCGCGCGAGCGGGTGGTCACCGCGTTCTTCGGCATCCGCGGCATCGGCTCGCTGTTCTACCTGGCGTACGCGCTGGCCTCGCACGACTTCGGGGTGCCGCCCGAGGTGCTGTGGGCGGTGGTGACGTTCACCGTGGTCGCCTCGGTGGTGCTGCACGGGGTGAGCGCCACGCCCGTGATCTCCCGTCTGGACCGGCTGCGGCTGCTCCGCGCCAGGGCGAACGGCGCCGGGCCGGATCCCGACGACCACGAGGTGGCGGGCGAGCGCCTGTGAACGCCCTGGTCACGAACGTCCGACAGGCGGTCCGTCCCGATGTGCGGGGGCGCCGGGTTCGGTGTTTCGTGGAGATCATGCGGCGCGAGGACGGGCGGCCCGGCCCCGAGGACGACGTCGAGGCGGTCCTCGACGAGCTGTACGCGCTGCCGCCGTCGGAGTTCGTCGCCCGGCGGGAGGAGCACGCCGCGCGGGCCCGCACCCGGCGCCGCGCCCAGGACGCCCGCCGTATCCACGCCGCCCGCCGTCCCACCCTCGCCGGGTGGGCCGCGAACCTGCTGCGGCGGTCGCGGCCCGAGGAGGCGGAGCGGTTCCTGGAGCTGGGGCGGGCGCTGCGGGAGGCGTACGCGACGCTGGACCCGAGCGGTCTGAAGGAGCTGTCGGCGCAGCGTCGTCGCATCGTCTCCGAGATGTCGCGGCAGGCGGCGGCGCTGGCGCGGGAGGCGGGGCATCCGCTGTCGGACGCGGTGCAGCGGGACGTCGAGACGACGCTGCGGGCTGTGCTCGCCGACCCGGAGGCCGCCGCGGTGTGGGAGGCGGGCCGGGTGGAGGGTGTGCTCACCCCGCCCTCGGAGTTCGGCGCGGACGCGGTCGCCGCCGCACCTCCCCGCCGCGATCCCTCCCGCGCCAGGAAGCCGCGTACGGACACGACGCCGGCACGGAAGAAGAAGGACGAGGAGGCCGAGCGGCGGCGCGCCGAGCGGGAGGAACGCGCCGCCCGGGCCCGGGAGGAGGCTCGGGCCGCGCAGGCGCGGCTGCGCGAGCGGCGCACGGCACGCGAGGAGTCCGCGGCGGCACTGGAACGGGCGGAGGAGCTGGAGCGGGAGGCCGGGGAGCGGGTGGCCGCCCTGGAGGAACAGCTCACGCGGGCCCGTACGGAACAGGAGCGGGCGGACGCGGAGCTCGCCGAGGCGCGGGAGCACGACCAAGCCGCGGCGGAGGAGCTGAAGGGGGCCGAGCGCGAGGCGGATGCCGCCGCGCGCCGGGCCGAACGGGCGGAGGGGGACGGCGCGTGACAGGGCAGTGGCAGCACGGCGGGGAGGGACAGGCGCGGCGCTCCGGGTACCCGGGGGCCGCAGCCGCCCGCGGGGACGCCCGGGCGGAGGCGCCCGGACGGAGCGGAACTCGGGAGGTGCGTCACGTGACGGAGCGGGGACGGGCCGCCCGCCGGACGGGGGCCGCGGGATGACGTACGACGACACGCCGGACGCCGCGGACGGCGCGGAACGGGCTGTGCCGGCGTCGCTGAGCTCGCTGCTGACGTCCCTGGACACCGGCGCGTACGTGGTGGACGCGACGGGCGCGGTCGTGGCGGTGAACGCGCGGGCCGAGAAGCTGCTCGGGCGCCCGGCCAGGGAGTTCCGCGGCCGGGACGCGCACGAGCTGCTGCACCGCAGCCGGTACGGCGCCACCCTGCCGCGCGCCCAGTGCGGGATGCGGCAGGCCTACATGGCGGGCCGGACCGTGCAGTCGGAGGAGGAGTGGTTCGAGCGCGGCGACGGGTCCCTCATGCGGGTGTCCTGGCTGGTCACTCCGTGCCGCACGGACGACGGGACGGTCCGCACGCTGGTGCTGTTCCACGCGCCGCACGACCCGGCGGAGACCCGCACCCCCGGCGACCGGTTCGGCAGCCCGCTGCCCGAGCTGGAGCGGCTGGCGCTGCTGGCGGAGACCACCACCCAGCTGACCGCCACGCTGGACGTCGAGCAGGCGCTGCGCAGGCTGGTGCGGCTGGTCGTGCCGCAGCTGGCCGACTGGGCGGTCGTCGACCTGGCCGCCGAGCGCGGCCGGGTGCGCCGGTCGACCGTGGTCCACGCCGAGGGCGGCGACCTGGTGCGGCGCGACGACCTCGAAGGCCCCCTCTCCCCCGTCCCGGAGGACTCGCTGCTGCCGCTGGCGCGGGCGCTGCGCGGGGTCTCCCCCGCGCTGGACGCGCCCTCCCCGCGGCTCGCGGCGGACTCCCCGCTCGGGGCGGAGCAGGCCCGCCTGTTCGCGGAGTCCGGCATCCACTCGGCGGCCGTGGCGCCGATCCGCGGGGTGCGGGAGGTACTGGGCGCCCTGACCCTGGGGCGTGCCGGGCGGGCGGAGGCGTTCACCGCGGACGACCTGCCGCTGCTGGAGGACATCTGCCGGCGGGCGGGGCTGGCGCTGGACAACGCCCGGCTCTACGAACGGCAGCGCACGGTCGCCGAGACCATGCAGCGCCATCTGCTGCCGCAGCTCCCGCACGTGCCCGGCCTGGAGATGTACGCGCGGTACCTGGCCGCCCCGGACGCCTCGCAGGTGGGCGGTGACTGGTACGACGCGTTCGTGCTGCCGGACGGGGCGACCGCGCTGGCCGTCGGGGACGTCGTCGGGCACGACCTGGACGCGGCGGCGGGCATGGCTCAGCTGCGCAACGTGCTGCGGGCGTACGCGTGGAGCCAGGAGGAGCCGCCCAGCGTCATCGTGTCGCAGCTCGACCGGGCGGCCGTGCACATCACCGACGTCACCATGGCGACCCTGGTGTTCGCCCGTCTGTCCCGGGAGGACGACGGGCGGTGGACGCTGGAGTGGACCAACGCGGGACACCCTCCCCCGCTGCTGGTCACACGGGACGGCGAGGCGCGGTTCCTCGACGGCGGACACGGCATGCTGCTCGGCACCGCCCTGGAGCGGCCGCGTCCCGACGGGAAGACCGAAGTGCCGCCTGGGGCGACGCTGTTGTTCTACACGGACGGTCTGATCGAGGAGCCGAGCCGGTCCCTGGACGAGGGCCTGGAGCTGCTGCGCACGCACGCGGCGGCGCTGGCGGAGCACCCGCCGGCCCGGTTCACCGACCTGGTGCTCGAGCGCGCCCGCCCGGCCGGGAACGACGACGACGTCGCCCTCCTCACCGTGCGCGTGCCCGTGCAGTAGGGCCCCTGGAGCGGGCTTTCGGCCGCACGGCCGGAAACTTGGCATAGACCTGCCATGATCAAGTCGCTAGGCTTCGCCCCGACTCGTTAGAGAGCGCTCTCAGACGTGTGTGTTCCACCCCCACCTCTGCTGGAACGACGAAGGGCGACCTTCCATGAGACGACGCACCGGACTCACGCACGCGGCCGTGGCCGCGGCGCTGCTGATCGGCAGCTGGGCGGCGGCCGGCACCCTCCCCGCCTCGGCGCAGGAGGTCCCCGCCTCCGCCGCGGCCGACGCCTCCGCACCCGCCTCCCCCGCACTGCTCGACGCGATGCGACGCGACCTGGGCCTGACCCGCGCCGAGGCGGAGGCCCGGCTGGCCGCCGAGCAGCGGGCCACCGCGCTGCTCCCCACGGCGCGCAAGACCGCCGGATCCGCCTACGGGGGCTCCTGGTTCGACGCCCGGAGCGGAGAACTGACCGTCGCCGTCACCCCGGACGCCGACGCCACGACCGTCCGCACCCTGCGCGAGTCCGGTGCCGCCGTGCGCACCGTCGAGCACACCGAACGGCAGCTGAACAGCGCCAAGTCCAGCCTCGACCGCCTCGACGCCCCGGCGGGCGTGGCCAGTTGGGCCGTGGACCCGGCCGCCAACACGGTCGTGGTGAACGTGGTCGAGGACGCGCGGACCGACAACGATGTCCGCGCCTTCGTGAGGAAGGCGCGCGCGGCCGGTCCGGTGACGGTGCGGACGGTGGCGGACGCGCCGTCCACGTTCGCCGCGGGCACGGTCGGCGGCGACCCGTACTACACGGGCAACGTCCGCTGCTCCATAGGCTTCTCGGTGCACGGCGGCTTCGTCACCGCCGGGCACTGCGGAGGCGCCGGCCAGCAGGTGCGCGGCTGGGACGGCTCGTACATCGGCAACTTCCAGGGCTCCTCGTTCCCGGACAACGACTACGCCTGGGTGAACGTGGGCAGCGGCTGGTGGACCGTGCCGGTGGTGCTCGGCTGGGGCACCGTCTCCGACCAGCTGGTGCGCGGCTCGGCCGAGGCCCCGGTCGGCGCCTCGATCTGCCGCTCGGGCTCGACCACCCACTGGCACTGCGGCACCGTGCTGGCGAAGAACGAGACCGTGAACTACGCCCAGGGCGCGGTGCACCAGATGACGAAGACCAGCGTGTGCGCCGAGGGCGGCGACTCGGGCGGCTCGTTCATCAGCGGCGACCAGGCGCAGGGCGTCACCTCCGGCGGCTGGGGCAACTGCTCCAGTGGGGGTGAGACCTGGTTCCAGCCGGTCAACGAGATCCTCAACCGCTACGGGCTGACGCTGCACACGGCCTGACGGCTCTCCCCCTCCGCACACCGGCGGGCCCTGCCGAACTCCTGGGCGGGGCCCGCTTCTCGCGCTGTCCGGAGTGGTCCGGTCCATCGTTCACAAGAGTTACCCGTCCGTAACTTACTCGTGGGTTACCGGCGGTAAGTGAACGCTGTTAGTTTTCGGGTTCATCTTCTGCAGCCGCAGCAAGGAGAGAGCCGTGAGCCGTATCAGCAGCGTGCTGACCACCGTCGTCGCGACGACGGCCTGTGTGTGCGCGTCCGCGTCGCCCGCCGCGGCGGCCGACCCCGTCGTGTCGCGGGGCGTCACCATCCCCGCCTTCTACACCCCGCCCGCCGAACTCCCGTCGGGCAACGGCAAGCTGATCCGCCATGAGCCCCTGCGCCTCGGGCTGAGCCTGCCCGGCCTGAACGGCCGGCGCCTGCCGGGCACGGCCACCCGCCTGATGTACACGTCCACGGACACCAACGGGGAGCCGGTGGCCGTCACCGGCGCCTACATCGAGCCGTCCGCCGACTGGAAGGGGTCCGGACCGCGCCCCCTGGTGGTCGTCGGCTCCGGCACCATGGGCCAGGGCGACCAGTGCGCGCCCTCCCTCGCCCTGGAGAACCCGCTGACCCTCACCGGCCAGACGGTGTCCTTCGGTTACGAGACCCTCGCCGTCTACCGGCTGCTCGCCACCGGCGCGGCGGTCGTCGTCACCGACTACGTCGGCCTCGGCGCCACCGACCGGCTGCACACCTACGTCAACCGCGTCGACGAGGGCCACGCCATGCTGGACGCGGCCCGCGCGGCCCGCTCCGTGCCCGGCGCGTCCGTCACCGCCGCCTCCCGGGTGGGGATGTACGGCTACAGCCAGGGCGGCGGGGCCAGCGCCGCCGCGGCCGAACTCCACAGCACGTACGCGCCCGAGATCCCGCTGGCCGGCACCTACAGCGGCGCGCCGCCCGCCGACCTGACGGAGGTGACGAAGGGCATCGACGGCAGCGCGCTGGCCGGCGCTCTCGGCTGGTCCATCAACGGGTTCGCACAGACCGCGCCGGCGCTGCGGGACGTCGTCGAGGCGAATCTGAACGACGCCGGACGCAAGGCGCTGAAGGACATCTCCACCACCTGCGTGGGCGACGCGATCCTGGGTTACGGCTTCACGAAGAGCACCAAGTGGACGAAGAGCGGGAAGTCCGTCGGCGAGATCATCGCCGGAGAGCCCGCCGCCCAGGCCGTCCTGGACGACCAGCGTCTCGGCCGGCTGAAGCCCACCGGGCCGGTCCGCCTGGCGACGGGCACGAAGGACGACATCGTGCCGCACGCGCAGGCGCGGCAACTGGCCGTGGACTGGTGCGACAAGGGCGCCGACGTCACCTACAAGGCGGTCAGGCTGCCGAACCTGGGCGACAAGCTGCTCACCAACCATCTGGTGCCCCTGCTGACCGACCAGGGCGACGCGGTGGAGTGGCTGACCGACCGGCTCAAGGGCAAGGCGACGAGCTCCAACTGCCGGACCATGCCCGTCCAGCCGTGAGCACACGGGAATGACATGAGCCCCGCACCGCGACCGCGGGACGGGGCTCATGAACTGGAGCGCCGGGCAGGCCTTGCACCTGCATCTCCCCGCAGGAAGCGGGGCGTCTTTCCTTGGACCACCAACGCACGGCCGGGCGGCGGGGTTTCGTCCTCGCCGTGACCTGAGAAAACCATAGCGGAGATCGGCTCAGTCGTCACATCGGTCACATGAACAGCCCGGCCGGGGCCCGTTCGAACTTCTCCTCGACCTCCGCCCGCTCGGCCGCGTTCGGCAGGGTGGACCTGCAGGACGGCCCGGCGCTGGCGCCGGACATCAGTTCGGAGCACGGTCCCGGCTTACGGTCCGGCAGGCCCAGGACGTGCCCCAGTTCGTGGGCGGCTATACGGACGGTGGAGTGACCCTCCGCCACCGCCGCCCGGCCGAAGTAGACGGTGCCGCCGCCCAGGCCGCCGGGCACCGTGCGCGGCCAGCCGTCGACCACGACGATGCGGATGTCCGCGGCTTCCCCGGCCGCGGCGGGCCGCAGTTCCACCGCGTCGAGGCTGTCGTTCCAGATCGCCGCTCCCCGGTCCACCGCGGACGCGAACTCCCCCGCCCGTCCGGTGTCGTAGGTCAGCACCCGGGTCTCCCCCGAAGGCGCCGCCGAGTCGGCCGTCCTGACCGCCACGGCCTGTCCGCCCACCACGGGGCTCGACAGGACGAACACGGCGGCCACGGCGCCGGCGAGCGTACGGATCCGCATGGTCGACCTCCTGTGGGGGGAACAGCGGCGGTCGAAGTGCCGCTTTCGAGCGGCTTCCCGCCGCCCGGCCGGTCAATCACCGGACCCCGGCGATTCAGAAGTCCCGCTGCTCAATCCCATGCGACGTACCGGTTGGACTTCCGGATCACTCGGGGGCACTGTGGGCCCAGGATCAACACCGTCCCACGGGACACCCCGTTCGCACCACCGGAGACCGCACCGATGAACCACCACCTCGCCGCCCCCGACCGCTACGACGGCACCATGCGCTACCGGCGCACCGGGCGCTCGGGGCTCGACCTGCCCCTGCTGTCGCTCGGCTACTGGCACAACTTCGGTGACGACCGGTCCTTCGAGAGCCAGCGGGCCATCGCGCTGCGCGCCTTCGACCTGGGCATCACCCACCACGACCTGGCCAACAACTACGGCCCGCCCTACGGCTCCGCCGAGATCAACTTCGGCCGGCTGATGAAGCAGGACCTGGCGCCGTACCGGGACGAGATGATCATCTCCACCAAGGCCGGCTGGGACATGTGGCCCGGCCCCTACGGCCAGGGCGGCGGCTCCCGGAAGTACCTGCTGGCGTCGCTGGACCAGTCCCTGAAGCGGATGGGTCTGGAGTACGTGGACATCTTCTACTCGCACCGGCTGGACGCCACCACGCCGCTCGAGGAGACCATGGGCGCCCTGGACACCGCGGTCCGCCAGGGCAAGGCGCTCTACGTCGGCATCTCCTCGTACGACGCCGAGCGCAGCCGTCAGGCGGCGGAGATCCTGCGCGACCTGGGCACCCCGCTGCTGATCCACCAGCCGTCGTACAACATGCTGAACCGCTGGATCGAGACGGACGGCCTGCTGGACGTGGCCGACGAGGAGGGCTTCGGCGTCATCGGGTTCACCGCCCTTGCGCAGGGGCTGCTCACCGGGCGCTACCTGAACGGCGTGCCCGAGGACTCACGGGCCGCGGCGGGCACCTCGTTCGACGCGGGCTGGCTGACGGACGACATGCTGCGCAGGCTGCGGGCGCTCAACGACATCGCGGCCCGGCGCGGGCAGACCCTGGCGCAGATGGCGCTGGCCTGGGCGCTGCGCGACCCGCGGGTGACGTCGCTGGTCATCGGCGCCTCCCGCACCGAGCAGCTGGAGCAGAACGTGGCCGCGCTGGAGAACCTGGACTTCACCGCCGAGGAGCTGGCCGAGATCGACTCGTACGCCACGGACGGCGGCGTGGACCTGTGGCGGGACGCCCGCCTCGGCGCGCTGGGCTGACCCCCGGTGCCGGGCGGGCGAGGTGTGTCCCGCCCGGTTCTGGGAACTGAGGTGCTGCAGACCGCTCGACCCGCTTGGTCCCCCCACCTCCCCGGACGGCCCCCGTGCAGACCTTCCTCCCCTACCCCGATTTCTGCGCATCCGCGCTGGTCCTGGACCGGAAGCGGCTCGGCAAGCAGCGGGTGGAGGCGCTCCAGGTGCTGCGCGGGCTGATCGTGCCGGGCTACGGCTGGCGCCGTCATCCCGCCGTGCGCATGTGGAGGGGGTACGAGGAGGCGCTGGTGCGGTACGGCCTGGACGTCTGCCGGGTGTGGCGCGAGCGGGGCCACCAGGACAGCTGCGCGGCCACCCTGGTCGCCGACCTGGCGACGGTACGGCCCGGGGAGCCGGTGCGGAGCCAGGAGGAGCTGGCTCAGGCCGGTGAGCTGCCGCCGTGGCTGGGCGACGAGGCCGTGCACCGCAGCCACCGCTCCGCGCTGGTGCGCAAGGACCCGGAGGTGTACCGGGAGCTGTTCCCCGACGAGCCGGACGACCTGCCGTACGTCTGGCCCTCCTCCGACCGCGACCCGGAGGCGGCGGCCTGAGCCCCGGCGCTCCCCTGTGGGGCGCGCCGGGGCTTCACCTGTGCCTCAGCGGGAGGACAGGTACTCCTCGACGCCGGGTGCGGCGTGCGCGTCCTCGGCGTTGACGACGCCGCCGACCGCCTTGGCGTCCGGCTTGAGCACGTAGGTCTCGACGGCGGCGGGACGGTTCACGTCGGAGAAGTTCTGCGGCGTGCCGAGCCCGGTGTCGGCGTTGGTCTGCGAGCGGTGCGCCTTGACCACGTCCTCCCTGGTCAGGCCGCCCGCCTCGCACGCCTTGGCGAGGTCGTCGCCGATGAGCCTGGCCGCGTTGTAGCCGGAGAGCACGCCGGAGTCGACGGGCGAGTCCGGGTACTTCTTCCTGTACGACGCCACCATGGTCTTCACCCCGGGCAGGTCGGAGCTGACGGCGGGCGCCGCGCTGACCACGTTGAGCATGGCCGCGAGGGCGGGCGCGGCCGGCGTCTCCATCAGCTGGGGCGCGAAGCCGGGGGCGCTGCTGACCACGGGCACCTTCAGGCCGCGCGAGGCGGCCACGCCCACCAGGGACGCCGTCTGCGCCGGTCCCGCACTGATCAGGACGGCCTTGACGCCTTGCTTGCGCAGCGCCGACACCTGTGCCGACAGGTCGGTGTCGGTGGCCTGGATCTTCTGCCCCGCCACCTTCATCCCGGCCCGTTCTGCCGCCCAGGTGGATCCCTCCAGGGCGTTGGCGCCGTAGTCACCCTCGAAGTAGACGTGGCCGATGGTGTCACCCTTCTTCAGGCCCTTGGTGCGGGTGAGGAAGTCGACGGCGGCGATCATGTCGACGTCGTAGGTGGTGCCGAGCACCTGGACGGCGTCCTTGCCGAGCAGGGAGGCGGCCCAGGCCTGCGGGAAGGTGAGCATCTTGTCCCGCTCGATGTCGTCGAGCAGGGCGGCCACCACCGGGGAGCCGATGACCTGCGGCAGCGCCACCACGTCGGGGGCGATGTCGGCGTAGGCGGTGACGGCCTTCTGCACGTCGTAGCCGTGGTCCTTGACGACGATCTCGACCTTCCGGTCGCAGATGCCGCCCTTGGCGTTGACCTCGTCGGCCCACATCTGCTGGGCCTGCACGATGCTCTTGCCGAGCGTGGCGTAGGGACCGGTCAGGTCGGTGAGGGCGCCGAGCCGGACGGTGTCGTCGTCGACGCCGGGTCCGGTGCGGACGCCGTCGGCGGAGTCGCCCTTGCCGTCGCCTTCCGCCTTGGAGCTGCATCCGGTGGCGGCGAGCAGCAGGGCCAGGGTGCCGGCGAGGACGGCCCCGGCGGCGCGGACGCGGGGGCGGCGGGTGTGTCTGGTGGTCACGGGGTGTGCTCCTTGGGTCGTGCGGCCGCGGCCGGCGGCGGGGGTGAGGGAACGGCGGTGTGCGGTGCGGTGGTCGGGGTGCGGCGGCGCCGCAGGCGGTCACGGGCCCGGCGGACCAGACCGTGCAGCCCGTCGGGGGCGTACAGCAGGACGAGGACGATGGCGGCGCCGTACAGGTAGCGGGCGGCCTCGGTGGGGCCGACGGCGCCCTCCGTGGAGCCGGGCGCGGCGACCAGCGGGAGCTGGTCGGCGTAGCGGGTCATCAGCAGCGGCAGCGCGGTGACGAAGACGGCGCCGGCGGTGGCGCCGGCGACCGAGCCGAGGCCGCCGATGACGATCATGGCGAGGTAGTCGACGGACAGCACAAGTCCGAAGTAGTCGGGCACCACCCGGCGGAAGGCGAGCGCCAGCAGCACCCCGGCGAGGCCCGCGTACATCGACGACACCACGAACGCGGCGGAGCGGTGCCGGGCCACGTCGACGCCCATCACGGCGGCGGCGGTCTCGCTGTCGCGGAGGGCGGCCAGCGCCCGGCCGGGTCGGGAGCGGAGCAGACCGCGGGCGGTGAACCAGGTGAGCGCGAACAGCGCCAGGCCCAGGAACCACAGCCGCTCCTCCGCGCCGAACGGCACACCGAGGACGTTCAGTTCGCCGTCCGCGTCGAAGGTGAACCCGCCGACGGAGAGCGGGGGCACGGAGCGGCCGTTGAAGCCGCCGGTGACCGACTCGGCGGTGAGCAGGACGTGGTGGCCGAGGAAGACCAGGGCGAGGGTGGCGATGCCCAGGTAGATGCCCTTGACCCGGCCGGCGACGGGACTGAACAGCCCGCCGGCCAGGCCCGCCATCAGCACCGCGAGGGGCACGGCGAGGGCGGTCGGCAGGCCCGGTCCCGGGTCGCCGGCCAGCCAGGTGTAGCCGTACGCGCCGACGGCGAGGAAGAAGGCGTGGCCGAGGGAGAGCTGTCCCGCGGTGCCGCTGAGCAGGGCGAGACCGATGGCGCCGATCGCGGCCGCCATGGAGAACAGGCCGATGCGCAGCCAGAACGCGTCGAGGTAGAACGGCGGCAGGCACAGCACCACGGCGACGACGAGCAGGGTGGCGCGGCGGCGGGTGAGGAGCGCGGTGATCCGGTCAGACACGGGCCGCTCCCCTCGCGCCGAACAGCCCGTTGGGCCGCACCAGGAGCACCAGCAGCATCACGGCGTACGGGGCGACCTCGCCGAACCCGTCCCCCAGCACGTGCAGTTCGGACTGGTAGCCGACGACGAGCGCCTCGGTCAGCCCGATGACGAGACTGCCCGCGAGGGCGCCCGTCGGGGAGGCGAGCCCGCCGAGGATGGCGGCGGGGAAGGCGTTGAGCGCGATCTGGCCGGTGGTGCGCTCCAGGCCCGGGGCGGGGAACGCGGCGAGGAACACGGCGGCCAGCGCGGCCAGCGCGCCCGCCACGCACCAGGCGCCGGCCCGCACCCGGCCGAGGCGTACGCCCATCAGCGCGGCGGCCTCCATGTCCTCCGCCGCGGCCCGCAGCGACAGGCCCCAGGAGGTGAACCGGAACAGGGCGAAGACCCCGGTGATGACGACCGCCGACACGGCGATCGCGGCGAGCCGGCTGTCCGCGATGGTCAACGGGCCGAGTTCGGTCACCGCGTCGCCCCACGGGTCGCCCAGCGTCAGCAGGTCGCCGCCGATACGCCGGGCCAGCTCGGTGAGCAGGACGATGTCGACGCCGATGGTGACGATGGTCTGCACATGCGCGGAGTGTGCGTCGTGACCGCCGCGTTGCAGCAGGAAGCGGTCCAGCGCCCCGGCCAGGGCGGCCGTCACGACGACCGCCAGGGCGAGCGCCCCGGCGAAGCCCAGGTCGTCGTGGAGGACGGCGATCAGGTAACCGCCGAACAGCAGCAGGGAGCCGTGGGCGAAGTTGAGCACGCCCGAGGCCTTGAAGATGACGACGAAGCCGAGGGCGACCAGCGCGTACACCGCGCCGAGGGCCAGTCCGCCCAGCAGGCTGTCCAGGAGATCCGTCATGCCGCGTCCTCCCCGGTCGCGTCGGTGCCGAGGTAGGCGCGCAGGACCTCCGGGTCCCGGCGGATCTCGTCGGGGGTGCCGTGTGCGATGGGCCGGCCGAAGTCCAGCACGGTGACCTCGTCGGCGAGACGCATCACCAGGCCCATGTCGTGCTCCACGAGGACGACGGACAGTCCGAGTTCGGCGCGCAGCTGCGCCACCACCTCGGCGGTGCGGGCGCGTTCGGCGGCGTTCATGCCGGCCACCGGTTCGTCGAGCAGCAGCACACGGGGCTCCAGGCAGAGGGCGCGGGCGAGTTCGACGCGCTTGCGGTCGCCGTACGACAGCAGGCCGACCGGTGCGTCGAAGTAGGGGCCCAGGCCGGTGAGTTCGGCGATCTCCCGGGCGCGGGCGAGGTGTTCGCGCTGTTCCCGCCGGGCGCCCGGCAGCCGCAGGGCGCTCGCGGTGAACCCGGCGCGGGTGAGGGCGTGCCGGCCGAGCATCAGGTTGTCGGCGACGGTGCCCTGGGTGGTGACGATGTTCTGGAAGGTACGGGCCACGCCGAGCGCGGCGATGCGGTGCGGGGCGAGCCGGGTCAGCTCCGTGCCGCCGAGGGTGACCGTGCCGGCGTCGGGGCGGCACAGGCCGGACAGCACGTTGAAGCAGGTGGACTTGCCCGCGCCGTTCGGGCCGATCAGCGCGTGCACCGAGCCGGGGGCGACGGTGAAGGACACGCCGTCGAGGGCGGTGAGGCCGGCGAAGCGGACGGTGACGTCACGGACGGCCAGTTCGGGGGGCGCGGTGGTGGTGGCGTGGGTTGCGCCGGCGCGGGTCTTGGTGGTGGTGCGGTCGTTCACGCCGCCCCCTGGTCCTGCGCCGGCTCGCCCAGGTAGAGGCGGCGTACGGCGTCGGTGCGGGCGAGTTCCCCGGCGGGGCCGGACAGGCGGGTCTCCCCCACTTCGAGTACGTGCGCGTGGCTCGCGAGGGAGAGCGCCATGCCGGCGTTCTGCTCGACGAGGAGCACGGCGGTGCCTTGTTCGTTGATCTCGCGGATCACCTCCGCGATGCGCCGCACCATCTGCGGGGCGAGGCCCAGGGAGGGCTCGTCCAGGAGCAGCAGGCGGGGCGCGGCCATCAGGGCGCGGCCGATCGCCAGCATCTGCTGCTCGCCGCCGGACAGCAGCCCTGCCGGCTGGTGGGTGCGTTCGGCGAGCCGCGGGAAGAGCGTGAAGACGCGGTCGCGGGCCTCCTGCACCTGGGCGCGTCCACGGCGGCCGAGGCCGAGGCCGCCGGAGCGGAGGTTCTCGTCGACGGACAGCCCGGCGAACACCCGCCGTCCCTCGGGCACTTGGACGACGCCGGCGCGGACCGCGGCGACCGGGTCCTTGCCGTCGAGCTCCGTGTCGCCGTAGCGGATACGGCCGGCCGTGACCGCGCCGCGGTGCAGGCGGAGCGTGCCGGAGACGGCGCGCAGCAGCGTGGTCTTGCCGGCGCCGTTCGCGCCGAGCAGGGCCACGACCGTGGCGGGCGGCACGGTCAGGGACACGGAGCGGAGGGCGGACAGGGCGCGGCCGTAGGTCACGTCGACGTTCTCGACGTGCAGGGTGTTGCCGCCGCCGGCGTCCGGTGGTGCTTCGGGCATCACGACTCCTCGGGGTCGTCGCACGGGGTTGCGACGGCTTCGGGGGAAGGGGTGCTTACGACAGCACGGGGGTGGGGAGGGGGTACAGCGGTCTGTGGGG
>Ga0164243_10001059_pt1 | contig 47498 bp, 40 predicted proteins | sample OricompcompostOP_FD_108781 | JGI IMG/M metagenome (GOLD analysis project Ga0164243, IMG submission 108781) | Organic Plus compost microbial communities from Emeryville, California, USA - Original compost - Organic plus compost (OP) | ecosystem: Engineered > Solid waste > Mixed feedstock >...
CACGACGACATCGTGATCCCCTACTTCACGTCGCTGGCCACCCCCGAGCAGCGCCGGCGGTGGCTGGTCGGCATGTGCGCGGGCGAGAAGATCGCGGCGATCGCGATGACCGAACCGGGCGCGGGCAGCGACCTGCGCGGCATCCGCACCACGGCCCAACGGGTGGCCGACGGGTGGCTCATCAACGGGGCCAAGACCTTCATCACCTCGGGGTACCAGGCGGACCTGGTCGTGGTGGTGGCGCGCACCGGCGACGGCAACGGTTCCGACGACTTCAGCCTGCTCGTGGTGGAGTCGGGGACACCGGGCTTCAGTCGCGGTCGCAAGCTCGACAAGATCGGCCTGGCGGCGCAGGACACCGCGGAGCTGTTCTTCGACAACGTGCTCGTGCCGGCGGAGAACCTGCTCGGCACCGAGGGCGGCGGACTGCGCCAGCTCATGCACCACCTGCCGCTGGAGCGGCTCTCCATCGCCGTCACCGCGATCGCCGCCGCCGACGCGGCACTGGCGTGGACCCTGGACTACGTCCAGCAGCGCGAGGCGTTCGGGCAGCCGATCGCCGACTTCCAGAACACCCGGTTCGTGCTCGCCGAGGTGGCGACCGAACTCGATGTGACGAGGGCCTATATCGACAAGGCCGTGCTCGCGGTCGGCGAGGGCACGCTCACCGCCGTGGAGGCGGCGAAGGCGAAGCTGTGGGCCACCGAGGTGCAGGGCCGCGTGATCGACCGACTGCTGCAGCTCTACGGCGGATACGGCTACATGAACGAGTACCCCATCGCCCGCGCCTACCGCGATGCCCGCGTGCAGCGCATCTTCGGCGGCACGAGCGAGATCATGAAGCTCATCATCGGCCGCGACCTGGTGGGGCGCCGATGACCGCGCCCCCGGAGACCACCGAGTCGGTCGACGACGACGACCTGGGTGCCCTCTACGGCCAGGTGGTGGCCGCCTTCGAAGAGGTCGCCCTGCTCACCACCAGCGAGAAGGTGCCCCTCAACGACGTGCTGCGCCTGGTCGGGCGGCGGCTGTGCGAACTGCTCGGGGTCAGCCGCTGCTCGGTCTACCTGCGTCGCGAGGACGGCCTGTTCCAGGGCCAGGTCGGTTACTGTGCCGGGCGGGGGAACATCGACGCCGGGATCAGCCGCCTGGTCGCCGGCGGGCGCCGCGACCGGTTCACCGCCGAGATCGTGGCGACCGCGGCACCGGTGCTGGTGCACGGCGCGGCCACGGATCCGCGCACCGTCCAGCGGACCATGCGTCGCTGGGGCGTGCGGGACATGCTCGGCGTACCGCTGGTCGTGGACCGTGAGGTCATCGGCATCATCTACGTCGACAACCAGGCCGAGGACCACCTCTACACCACCCGCGACGTCCGGCTGGCCCAGACCTTCGCCGGGATGGCCGCGATCGCGGTGCGGCAGGCGTGGCTCTACCAGCAACTGGCCAAGCGGGCGACGGTCATCGACCACCAGCGCCGGGTGCTGGGCGCGTCGACGGCCATCCACAACCGGGTGACCCAGGCGGTGCTGGACGGTGCCGCGATCCCCGAGATCCTGCGGCTGATCGTGGAGTTGCTGGGCAAGCCGGTCGTGCTCTACGACGCCACGATGACGCCGGTGGAGTGGGCGGCGCCGGAGAACCTGTCCCTGACCCGCGCGCCCGGTCTGGCCCGGGAGCAGGTGGCACTGCCCGCCGTACGGCAGGCACTGGCCCGGCTCGACGAGGGCAACGCGAGCGTGATGCTGCCGGCGAGCCCCCAGTTGCGTTGGCGCCGCCTGCTCGCGCGCATGGTGGCCGAGCAGCGGTGCGTGGGCTACCTGGAGCTGTGTGAGCTCGGCTGCGCCTTCAGCCAGACCGATGCCAAGGCGCTGGAGCAGGTCGCCATGACCGTGGCGCTGAAGCTGCTCACCACGGCCCGGCACCGCGACGCCCGCCGCCACGAGCGCGAGGAGTTGCTGGCCGACCTGCTCTACGGCCGGCGCCCGGCCGAGCGTCTCGCGGCCCGGGCGGCGTCGTACGGGCTGGACGTGCAGGGACGGCACGCGGTGCTGCGGCTGCAGTACGAACGGGAGGCCGAGGGCGACGCGACCGGCGAGCCGCGGCGTGAGGCCGTCGCGGCGGCACTGGGTCGGCTGCTGCGCGGGCCGCACCGGTGTGCGGGACACCTGGAGGCCCAGGGCGCCGACCTGTTCCTGCTCGCCGCGCCCGCCGAGGCCGAGGAGGCGGGACTGCGCGCCGAGCTGTCGGCCGCCGTCGACGAACTCGCCCGGGAGCAGCGCGTGCGGCTCGCGGTCGTCTCGGCGTGGTGCCGGAGCCTGGCCGAGCTGCCGGCGGCCACGGAACGGGTGCACGACGTGGCCGGCCTGTTCGCGTCGGCGCCCCCGGAGCAGCGCCTCGTCTTCGCCCGGGACCTGGAGCTGGTGCGGCTGGTCAGCCAGCGCGACGGCCTGGCCGGGGTGCGCCGCTACGGCCGGGAACTGCTGGCCCCGCTGCTCGCCCACGACAGCGCCACCGGGGGCGTGCTGGTGGAGACGCTGCGGGTCTACATCGCCTGCGACGCGCACATCCACCAGGCGGCGCTCGCCCTGGGCGTGCACGAGAACACCGTGCGGTACCGGCTCAATCGCATTCGGGAACTCTCCACCATCGATCCCGGCCAGCTCGACCAGTTGCTGCTGGCGTCCCTGGCGCTGCAGGTGCTCAGCCTGCCCGCCGGCGTGGACGGGGTGCGCGGGTGACCATGACGACGGGGCCTGAGGAGGCAGCCATGACACAGCAGGAGCCGACCGAGGGGGCACCGCTGGCCGGGCGTACCGTGCTCGTGACCGGCGGCAACCGGGGCATCGGGCTCGCCATCGGGCTGGGCGTCGCCCGGGCCGGGGCGCGGGTGGTGCTGTGGGGCCGGGACGAGGCGGCCAACGCGGCGGCGGCCGCGCAGATCGAGGCGGCCGGTGGCCAGGTCCTGGCGCTGCGCTGTGACGTCAGCGACGAGGCCCAGGTCCAGGAGACCTTCGCGCGCACGCTCGCGGAGGTCGGGACGGTCGACTCGGTCTTCGCCAACGCCGGCGTCAACGGCCGCACCGCGCCCTTCCTGGAGCAGACCACGCAGGACTGGCGCCAGGTGCTCGGGGTCAACCTGGACGGCGTCATCTTCACGTTGCGGGCGGCGCTGGCCCACCTCGTCGAGCGCGGCGAGGGCGGGTCCCTGGTGGCCGTCGGTTCCGTGGCCTCCCGCGTCGTGGTGCGCAACCACAGCCCGTACACGGTGAGCAAGGCCGCCGTCGTGGGGCTGATGCGGTCGCTGGCCGTGGAGTACGCCCGCTACGGCGTGCGGGCCAACGCGTTGCTGCCCGGTTGGGTCGACACGGAGATGACGTCCGGGGCCTCGGACGCGTTCCGCGACCAGGTGGTGCGGCGCACGCCCGTGCGCCGCTTCGGCACCCCCGACGACTTCACCCGGGTCGCCGTCTTCCTGGCCGACCCGACGCTCACCTTCCACACCGGTGACTCGGTGCTCGTCGACGGCGGCTACCTCGCGGTCTGACGCTGCGGCCGTACGGCTCCGGCTTGTCTGGTGGCCACGCCGTACGGCCCGGGTGGGGCGCCCGGTCAGTGGCCGGTGAAGTGCGGCGGGCGCTTGGCGGCGAAGGCCTCGATGCCTTCGCGGAAGTCGGCGGAGGCCAGCAGGGTGCCCTGCAGCCGCGCCTCGGTCTCCATCGCGTCGGCCAGTCCCGCGAGCATGCTGCGGTTGATCGCCTCCTTGGTGGCGGCGTAGGCCAGCGTGGGGCCCTGGGCCAGGCGCAGGGCCAACTCCTCGGCGGTCTCGCGCAGCGACGCGTCGGGCACGACCCGGTCGGCCAGACCCCAGCTCAACGCCTCGCGGGCCGGCAACCGTTCGGCCAGCAGCGCCATCACGAAGGCGCGACCCAACCCGACCCGGGCCGGCACCAGCAGACTGGAGCCGCCGTCGGGGGTCAGGCCGATGTTGGCGAAGGCCAGCAGGAAGAAGGCAGACTCCGCCGCGAGCACCAGGTCGCAGGCGAGCGCGATGGAGCAGCCGATGCCGGCCGCGGGCCCGTTCACGGCCGCGATCACCGGTTTGCGCATCGCCCGCAGCGCCAGGACCGTGGGGGCGCTGATCTCCCGCAGCTCCTGCTCCACCCGGGACAGGGCCGAGTCGTCGGCGAACTGGGTGCCGATGTCCGCGCCCGCGCTGAACGCCCGGCCGGCGCCGGTGATCAGGACGCTGCGCACCGACTCGTCCTCACCCAGTCGCCGCACCAGATCCAGGAAGGCGACGGCGGTGGCCGTGTCGAAGGCGTTGAGCGACTCGGGTCGACGGAACTCGACGCGGACCGCGCCACCGTCGCGGGCCACGCCCAGCGTCGGGATGCTCTGCTCTTCCTGCCAGCTCATATCGCGCAACCCTAGACGGCGCCCGACGCGGGTCGTCGCGTGGCGTCTAGAGATTGCTCCAACGCCGGCCCGGCCCGCGCGGCGCGGGCCTCAGGCGGTGAAGTGCAGGACGCCGTTCTCGCGCTGCACCCTCACCCGGCCCTGCACCACGAGCAGTTCCAGGTGCGCGGCCGTCTCGCAGACCGCCAGCATCTGGCTGTCCGGGTCGAGTTCGTCGAACCGCCGCCCACGTCGGGTCCACGGCAACTGGGCGGCGACGGCGAGCCCGGTGCTCGCGCCGGCGGCGACCGCCTGGTGGGTCTGGTCCAGCCGTACGCCGTGATGGTCCAGGAGCTCGTCGATGCGCCGGTGCACGCTGTCGGTCACGGGGCCGTGCGCGGGCAGCAGCAGAGCGTCGGGGCGGGCCCGCACCCGGGCGAGCGAGGAGAGGTAGTCGCCCAGCGCACCGCCCTTGGTCGACCCGTCGAAACCGATGGACGGCGTGATCTCCGGCAGCACGTGGTCGCCGGCGAAGAGCAGGCCGGCGGCCTCGTCGTGGAAGACCACGTGGCCGGAGGTGTGGCCCGGGGTGGGCAGCACCAGCAACGACCGGCCCGCCGCGCTCACCGTCTCCGGGGGCTCGAACCAGTCGTCGGGGTACTGCCAGACCCACCGCCGGTCCTCGCCCGGCGCGGCGTCGTCCCGGGCCCGCAGCAGCGCGGCCAGGCCGTCGGCGCCCATCGCGAGCAGCTTCGCCAGTTGCGGATCGTGCTGGCTGCGGCTGGTGTCGCGGACGAGGTCGAGGGAGACGCGCTCGCCGATGCCGAGGGTGACGCGGTTGCCGAAGTCGCGGCGCAGGTCGATCGCCTGCGTGTAGTGGTCGCGGTGCACGTGCGTGATGAGGAAGCGCCGGATGTCGCGCGGGCCCCGGCCCAGGCCGTCGAGTGCGGCCAGCAGCATATCCCGCGCGCCGGGCACGGCCCACCCCGAGTCGATCAGCACCAGGTCGTCGTCGCTGACCAGGGCGTAGACGTTCACCGCCCGCAGGCCGTCCTGGGGCAGGGGCAGCGGAATCCGGTAGACGCCGGACACCACCTCCACCGTGCCCGGCTCACTCCATGCGCCGCTCAGCGGGCCACCGCCCAGGCCGCTGCCGCCCGGCCCAGTGACCGTCCACGATGGACTGTTCGACCGGCCAGCCGATGGGGGACCTGGCCGTGCCGGCTGGTCTCGGGCGAGGAGGCGCGTGTCATGCGGCCACGGCATCACGGGTTCGCACAGGCGTCAAGATCTTGACAGCGACGACCTTTGTGGTTCCGACCAACGCGGTCCCGGGGCGGGGTGTTCGGGTCGTGGTCGACCCGCGTGCGTCCGATCCCGGCCGGCCCGCGGGTTGGTGGCCCGGGGGTGCGGGCAGCGCGGCCGCCGCCCTTGCACCCGCGTGTGTTCGCCACGTCGCGCGAATTTCTGGGGCGCCTGAATCACGCCACCTGAATCCCGCACCGCGTGATTCAGGCGCCGTGATTCACGTGTGCGTGAATCACGGGCGGTGTCGACGTGACCGATGCGTCGGCGCGACGGTTCTCTCCGGGTGAGTGCCCGTTTCGGCGAGCCTCCGCGCAGCGTGTCCATAGTGGATTGTGACGAACACGTTACCGCGTAGGCGAAACAGCGAGGCTAACCATTCTCGCAGATCAACTAACCTCCGACAATCCGTCAATATGTTCACCTGGCGCCGGATCCGGCCATGTTCGGCGGCGCCGGTTGTGGCTAAGGTCAGCCATCAAACCCTGTCCATCTATCGAAAGTCCGTGCCAGCAACCCTGGCACGGCAGAACTCCCCCTCTACCCACATATCGGGAGATGATCTTGAGAAGGAAGCGTGTAGTAGCGATCGGTAGTGTCGCCGCCCTGGGCGCCAGCATGCTGGCCGCGGTCACGATGGCGACGAGTGCGGCGGCCGCCCCGGCCGTCCCGGCCCCCGACCCGCAGCAGGCGGCCGTCGCCCGTGCCGGCGCGGCCATCGTCAGTCACCGCAACGACGTGGCCGCCGCGGACGGCGACGCGTTCAGTGTCAGCCGTACCAAGCTGGACTCCGACGGTGCCTCGCACGTCCGTTACACCCGGACGTACCGGGGCCTGCGGGTCTTCGGCGGCGACATCGTCATCCACAACAAGGCGGACGGCACCTACGCGGGCGCCTCGTCGGGTCTGGCCGCGCCGCTGAACGTCTCCACGACGCCGGCGGTCACGGCCGCGGCCGCGGCCGAGAAGGCCCGCGCCACGTTCCGTGGCACGGTCTCCAGCGTCAGCGCCCCGGAGTTGCTCGTCGACGCGTCCAGCGGGTTCGGCAAGCTCGCCTACGAGACGGTGGTGAGCGGCGTGGCACCGGACGGGCAGTTGCCGTCCAAGCTCCACGTGATCACCGACGCCGTCACGGGTGAGGTGCTCGCCACCTCTGACGAGATCAAGACGGTCGATGGCACGGGGAACGGCCTCTACGTCGGCACCGTGACGATCTCCACGGCGACCTCGGGCAGCCAGTACACACTGACCGACGTGGCCCACGGCAACGGCTACACCTGCGACATGAACAACACGGGGAACAACAACACGGGCACCGGCGGCACCTGCTCGACGATGAACGACGCCGACAACGTCTGGGGCAACGGCTCCAACTCCAACGACCAGTCGGCGGCCGTCGACGCGCACTACGGCGCGGCCGTGACGTTCGACTACTTCAAGAACACGTTCGGCCGCAACGGCATCTTCGGCAACGGCGCGGGCGTGCCGAGCCGGGTGCACTTCGGCCAGTCCTTCGTCAACGCGTTCTGGGACGGCTCCCGCATGACCTACGGCGACGGCTCCGGCAACAACCGGCCGCTGACCTCGCTGGACGTCGCGGGCCACGAGATGACCCACGGCGTGAGTGAGGCGCTGGTCGGCAACGGCGGCCTGGTCTACTCGGGCGAGTCCGGTGGTCTCAACGAGTCCACCAGCGACATCTTCGCCACGATGGTGGAGTTCTACGCCAACAACGCGTCCGACCCGGGTGACTACCTCATCGGCGAGAAGATCAACATCAACGGCAACGGCACTCCGCTGCGCTACATGTACAACCCGTCGCTGGACGGCGTGTCGCAGTCGTGCTGGACGACCTCGTCGAACAGCCTCGACCCGCACTACAACTCGGGCATCGGCAACCACTTCTTCTTCATGCTCGCCGAGGGCTCGGGCACCACGTCCTGGGGCACCTCGCCCGTGTGTGGCTCGGCACCGGCGGTGACCGGCATCGGGCGCACCGCGGCCGCGGCGATCTGGTACCGGGCGCTGGACGCCTACTTCACCACGAACACCCGGTACGTCAACTCGAGCAACCCGTCCAACACGGCGCGGGCCTACACCCTGAAGGCCGCGACCGACCTGTACGGCCTGTGCTCCACGCAGTACCAGGCGGTCCAGAAGGCGTGGACGGCGGTCAACGTCGCCGGCAACGACGCGAGCTGCGCGACCAACGACTTCGCCCTGGCGCTCTCGCCGTCCTCGGCCACGGTCAACCCCGGCAGCGGCGCGACCGCGACCGTCACGGCCTCGCTCGTCGCGGGCGGGGCGCAGACCGTCGCGCTGACCGCCTCGGGCCTGCCGACCGGCGCGACCGCGTCGTTCAGCCCGTCGTCGATCGCCAGCAACGGCGGCTCGTCGACGCTGACGATCTCGACCTCGTCGTCCACGCCGGCGGGCAGCTACACCGTCACCATCACCGGTACGGGCTCGGGCGCGACGCGGACGGCCTCCTTCACGCTCAACGTGAACGGCCCGCCCGGCTGCTCGGGCACGAACCCGACCGACGTGACCATCCCCGACAACACGACGGTGACCAGCACCATCACCATCAGTGGTTGCGCGGGCAACGCGTCGTCGACCAGCACGGTCGAGGTGCACATCGTGCACACCTACCGGGGTGACCTCGTGGTCTCGTTGGTGGCGCCGGACAGCAGCGTCTACACCCTGCTCAACCGCAGCGGCGGCAGTGCCGACAACGTCGACCAGACCTTCACCGTCAACCTCTCCAGCGAGGTGGCGAACGGCACCTGGACGTTGCGGGTGCAGGACGCGGCCTCGGGCGACACGGGCTACATCAACTCGTGGACGCTGAACCTCGGTGGCGGGTCGTCCGCCTGCACCGGCACCAACGGGACCGACGTGACGATCTTGGATAACACGACGGTGTACAGCCCGATCACCATCAGCGGTTGCTCGGGCAACGCGTCGTCGACCAGCACGGTCGAGGTGCACATCGTGCACACCTACCGTGGTGACCTGGTGGTGGCGCTGGTGGCGCCGGACGGCAGTGTCTACACCCTGCTCAACCGCAGCGGTGGCAGTGCCGACAACGTCGACCAGACCTTCACGGTCAACCTCTCCAGCGAGGCACGCAACGGCACCTGGAACCTGCGGGTCCAGGATGCCGCCGCGGGCGACACCGGCTACATCAACAGCTGGACGCTGACCCTGTAGCCGTCCTGATGTGAAAGGAAGGGCACCTTGTTAGCGCGTAGCGTCTAACAAGGTGCCCTTCCTCACACCACGAGGCGCAGGCGGGGGTGGGTGGACGGTCAGAGCACCCGGGTCATGAAGACGCTGTTGGGGTCGGGTACGTAGTCGCCGAACGGTTCGCAGAACGTGAAGCCGAACTTGGCGTACAGCCGCCGGGCCGGGGCGAAGAACTCGCCGGCGCCGGTCTCCAGACTGACCCGCCGGAACCCCCGCGCCCGCGCCTGGTCCAGGATGTGCGTCAACACGGCCGCGCCGATCCCCCCGCCCTGCCGGGACCGGGTCGTGCGCATCGACTTGAGTTCGGCGTGCGTGGCGTCGAGCCGCTTGAGGGCACCGCAGCCGACCAGGTCGTCGCCGTCCCAGGCGGACCAGAACGTGATCTCGGGGACCCGCAACCGGTTCAGGTCCAGTGCGTGCACGCTTTCGGCCGGCGTGGTCGCGTACATGTCCGCGAGGTGCTCCTCCAGCAGCGCCGCGATCCGCGGCCCCGTCAGGTCATCCTCGATGATCCGCATGGCGCCGACCCTAGCGGACTCGTGATTGCGCACATGTTTCCGGCGTTTCGCCGCACGCCGGACGACGAACCCGTACCGGGAACGGACCCGGGCGTCGCGTGCCTCAGGCCGCGTCGCCGATGCGGACGGCCTCGATCCACGGTGGCGGCGGGGGTGGCGTGGCGCCGATCAGCCCGGCGATGACCCGGGCGGCCACGGGCGTCTCGGGCCAGGGCGTCGCGCCGTCGGTGAGCACGATGACGATGTCCGGGCGGGGCGTGCCGGCCAGCGCCGCCGCGATGCCGACCCGCAGGTCGGTCCCGCCGCCGCCGGCCAGCGTCAGTTGCTCCACAGTGGAGACTCGCTGGGCGACGTGCACGGCGGCGTCGCAGGCCAGGACGGTGACGCGGTTGCCGCTCACCCCGACGCCACGCAGCACACCCACGACCTCCGCCACCGCGTCGGCGAGGTCGTCCTCACTCATCGACTCCGATGTGTCGATCACCACCGCGATGGCGGGCAGCGGCCGGCGCAGCGACGGCAGCACCACCCGCGGCTGGGACGCCGACCGGCGCGACGGGCGCCGGTAGCTGTAGTCGACCGCCCCCGCCGCCGACCCCACGGCGCGGCGCACGCTGCCGGCGAGCACCTGCCGCCAGTCCACGGTCGGTTCCAGCACGGCCTGCGCCCAGCGTTGCCAGCCCGCCGGCACGTGCCCCCGCCGGCGCAGGTGGTCGCGGATGCGCGACGCGGTGAGGCGGCGCAACGAGCCCGCCTCGGTGGGGGAGACCGACGCCACGGCCCCGGGCGGCACGTCCCACAGCTGCGCCACGCCGTGCGCGCCCGAGCCGCAGTTCACCCTCGTGCTCCGGGTCGGCGGAATGCCGGGCAGGTACTGCTCGAAGAGCCGGCCCGGGGCCAACGCGAACGTGGCCGGCAGGGCGGGACTGCCCGGCAGCGGCAGGCCGTCGGCGACCAGGTCGTCGTTGATCTCGCAGTCCTGGGCCAGGTTCACCCGGTACGGGTCGGCGCGGTACTCGGCCGGCAGGTTCTCCGCCCGGCGGTGGTGCTCGCGCAGCAGGTGCGACACCTCGTGGATCCACACCGCCGCCAGCTCCGGTACGGCATGTTCGTCCACAAAGGACGGATTGACGTAGCACCGCCAGTGGCGGTCCACGCCCATCGTCGGCACGTGCTCGGTCGGCACGATCGTCAGGGCGAACAGCGCGGACGCCAGATAGGGCCGGTCCTCGCTGGCTCGCAGCCGGGCCGCGAGGAGCTTGGCCCGGTTCACCGGCCGCCCCGGGCGCGGTCCACACCGCTGAGCGTGAGCACCTCGATGACGGCGTCCATCTCCGGCGGGTAGCGCCAGCTCGCGTCCTTCGGGCGCAGCTGCGCCAGGTCGAAGGCGGCACCGACCGCCACGTCCGGTGCGCCGGCCTGGACTGCCTTGCTCAGCACCACACACGCCGCGGTCCAGCGCTCCTGGGTGGTCCGCGACCGGACCGCCGAGACGACGGCGGTGAGGAACGCCAGTTGCCGGTCGCCGCGCTCGGGCAGCGCGAAGTCCTCGGGCCGGGCCAGCACCCGGTCGGGGTCGGGCAGGTCCAGTTCCTCGGCGAAGGTCAGCAACTCGATGGCCGCGCCGTCCCCGACGGCACCGGCGAGCGCGGCGCCCAACGCCTCCCGGTCGGCTCCGCTCGCGTCGGCGAAGGTCAGCAGCCGCAACGCCATCTCCCAGGTACGGGGGGAGGGCCAGGCGCCGCCCCGACCCGCCGCGTCGGGCGGCAGGTGGTGGGCCAGGCCCGGCCGAGCGGTGAGGAAGCCGGCCACGATGCCCCGCGACCGGGCCAGCGCCGAGGCCATGCGCTCGGGTTTGACCGTCGGTACGGTCACCGCCGGCCACGTGCCGGACAGGCCCCGCGCCACCGTCCGCGGATCGTGTGTCCACTGGAGATGGACGAACCGGTTCGCCAGCGGCGGGCTCAGCTGCCAGCCGTCGGCGGCGCTGGCGGGTGGGTTGCCGGCGGCCACGATGCGCACCTGCTCGGGCAGGGGCAGGCTGCCGACCCGGCGCTCCAGCACCACCCGCAGCAGCGCCGCCTGTACGGCGGGCGGCGCGGAGGAGAGCTCGTCGAAGAACAGCAGACCCCGTCCGGCGCGGGCGACCCGCACGGCCCAGTCCGGCGGAGCCATGGGTACGCCGTGCACCGCCGGGTCCTCGCCGACGACCGGCAGGCCGGCGAAGTCGCTCGGCTCGTGGATGCTGGCGATGACCGTCTCCATCGGCAGCCCCAGTGCCTCGGCGAGTTGGGCCAGCGTGGCGGACTTGCCGATGCCCGGCTCGCCCCACAGCAGCACGGGCAGGTTCGCCGAGACCGCGAGGGCCAGGGCGCCGGCCTGGCTGCTGGTGGCGGGCTCGGTGCTCGACGCACGGGTGAGCCGGACGAGTTCGTCCGCCAGCAGCAGGGGGTCAGCGGTCACGTGGTGCCTTCCGGTCAGGGCCGCCGCCGATCGTACGACGGCGGCGGGTGGCGTGACGGTTGCGACAGGCCCGGGCGTGCGTATCGGTCACGCCGGGTGTGGTGGCGATCAATCTGCGCGGTCCCGCGCGTCGCTGCGCGGTCCGCGCGGGTATTGGCCCTACCATCGGCCAGGCAGTGAGGAGCGGGTCGAGGCACGGGGAGGTCCGGGGCGTGGGTGACACCCCGACGATCGAGCCGCGGGCTGTGCGGGGCCTGCTCCGGTCACTGGTGGCCGATCTGCGCGCCCGGGTCGGCACGGACGCGGCCCTGCACCACCGGCTGGCGGCCGAGCACGCCCGCGCCGTCGAGAGTCAGCGCACCGCCGACACGTTCGAGTCGTGGTGCGACGAGCAGTGCGAGCAGGCCGCGGTGGCGTGGGTGGTCGGCTGTGTGCTGCTGCGGTTCTGCGAGGACAACGGCCTGCTCGACCAGGTGTGGCTCGGCGGGGCGGAGGGCGACTCGGCGCCGCGGGCCCATCGGGCCCGGCGGCATTACCTCACCGTCCACGCCCGCGACAACGACCGCCACTTCCTGCGCCAGGGTTTCGCCCACGTCGCCGCCCTCTTCCCCGGTTCGCGGCTGCTCGACGAACGCAACCCGGTCTGGTGGTTCGACCTCTCCGCCCCCGGTGCCGAGGCGCTGGCCACGTTCTTCCGCGAGGGCCCCGGTGCGCCCTCGCTGCGCACGTCGCGGGGGGACACCGGTTTCCTCGCCGACCTGTACGAAGACCTCTCCGTGCACGGCCAGAGCACCTATGCCCTGCGGCAGACGCCGATGTTCGTGGCTGAGTTCGTGCTCGACCGCGCGCTGGAGCCAGCCGTACGGGAGCAGGGTCTCGCCGCGATGAGCGTGCTCGACCCGGCGTGCGGTGCGGGTGAGTTCCTCGTCGCCGCGCTGATCCGGCTCGCGTGCGCATGGCGTGCGGCCGGGCTCGGTCCGGGCGAGGCGGCCGGCCGGGCGCTGGCGCAGGTGACCGGGGTCGACAGCGACCCCAACGCCGTCACCATCACCCGCTTCCGCCTGCTCGCCACGGCGCGGCACCTGGCGGACGGTGCGCCGGTCGACCCCACGGTACGGGTGGCGACGGGCGACTCCCTCCTGCCCTGGGAGTCCACAGTGGATGGTCTGGACGTCGAGGACGTCGACCTGCTGCCCGAGTTGCTGCGGCCGCACGCGGTCGTGGTCGGCAGCCCACCGCAGGGCACGGTCAAGGACCGGGCACGCGCGGAGCGGTACCGGGCGCTGTATCCGCTCGGCGCCGCCCCGTTGCCGGTGGCGTTCATCCAGCGGTGCTTCGGGCTGGCCCGGCCCGGCGCGGGTGTGGTGGGACTGTTCGCGGTGGGCTCCTTCCTGCGCCGCGAACCTGGCCGGCGACTGGTGGAGGAGTTCTTCCGCGACGCCGTCGAGCTCACCGAGGTCGTCGACACCTCCGGCGCCTGGCTGCCCGGCCACGGCGGCGCGACCACCATCCTCGTGGGCCGCCACCGCCCCGCCCGCGCCGGTGTCCCGGTGCGCACGGTGGTGACCCTGCGCGACGAACCGGCGCAGCCCGACGATCCGGCCACGGGGCTGGTCTGGACCTCCATCACACGACTCATCGACCAGCCGGGCACCGCGTCGGACTGGGCCGTCGTCGCCGACACCGACCGCGCCGTCGTGGGCACGCATCCGTGGCCGCTGGGTCCGGGCGGAGCGCTGCTCGTCGAGTCGCGGGAGCTGTGGACCCTCATCGACGCCGAACGCTCCGCCGCCGTCTAGCCAGGACCCGCCCAGGCGCCAAACGCCGACGCTCCGGCGCAGGTGTTGGGACGCTCCTTCGCGAAAGCGCACGAGGCAGTTCCCGCGGCGCATGCACGACGCGGGCCGCGGTCATCCCGTCAATGGCTGGTGCGCTTCAGTCGAAGAATCGGGACAGGTGCACGGGGTCCACCTCGGGATCGTCGGGTCGCAGCGGGGTGAGGTCGGCGAACACGGTGGCGCCGTCGCAGCCGACATGCAGCGGAAACCAGCGGGGTCCGCCGGGGCGCCGGCAGATCCCTTTGATGGTCTGGACATCGAGGAACCGGACGTGGGTCGGGTCGGCGACGGCGTTGATGTGGCGCCACCACGGGGACATGATGTGCAGGATGCCGCCGGGCCGCAGTACGCGGTGACATTCGTCGATCAGGGGCAGGAAGTCGATCAGGTGCTCGAGCAGGTGGACGGCGAAGACGCGGTCGACGCCGGCGGTGGCGAAGGGTATTCCGCCGCTGAGGTCGGCTCTGATCTGCACGGCTGGCGTGTCCCGGAGGTCGACCCCGATGTTCTGCGGGTATTGCGGTTGGTCGCCGCAGCCGAGGTCGAGGGTGATCGGGGGCCGGCCGGCCACGTGTACCCGGTCCCACACCGCGTACACGCCGTCGAGCTGCCCGAGGAGCTCCCGGACCATGCGCAGTTGTCCCGGCTCGTCCACCTCGCCCGTGAGGTGCGCGACCCCGCCGTCGAACCGTACGGACACGGCCAGACCGGCCAGCCGCACGTCGTGGGTGAGCAGGTCCGCCGCGATCGCGTCGAGCGCGTGATCGCGCAGGGTCAACCGGTCAGGCACGAGCGTCCACATGCGACATTGGAGAACCCACCCCGTCTGCGTCGGCGTCCGTGCGGCGCATCCTCGCCCGTGATGGTAGTTTCCGGGGCCGCTGACCGTCGCGACTTCGCCAGATCCGGTGGCGACACCCACCCGCCGGCGTACACCGGCTGTGCCACGGGGGACGCCACTCAGGCCGGGTCGGCGAGGTAGCCCGCCAAGCGCTCCACCTTGGTGGTCATCGCGTCCGTGACTCCCGGGCGGATGTCGGCCTTGAGCGTGATGCTCACCCGGGGCGCCACGGCGAGCACGGCGTCGGTGGCGCGCTTGACCACGCCCATCACCTCGTCCCACTCGCCCTCGACCACGGTGAACATGGCGTCGGTGGAGTTCGGCAGCCCGCTGGCCCGCACCACCCGGACCGCCTCGGCCACTGCCCGCCCGACGTCCTCGCCGATCCCCAACGGCGTCACCGAGAATGCGACGATCATGGTGGTCCCTTCTCCCGTACGGCTGGTGCCACCGTACCGACCACTCGACGGCCTCGCACCGCACGGGGACGCCGTCGATGGTGCCGTGCCCGTCCAGCGCGGCGGCCGGGAAGGTGTGGCCGGCCACGAATGGTCCAAAGTGGATGGTTCCGTCGGTGTCCTCGTACGGGTATCGGTGTCCTCGTACGGGTAATGGTGTGATCATCGTCGCCCGCGCGACGATGTTGACCCCTACAGTGGACATCCGTGTCCTTGGCCTCCTGGGTGCCCAAGCCCATGTCGCTCGTCCGCGCCCTCGCCATCATCGTGCTCGCCGCGGTGCCGATCGCACTGACCTGGTTCTTCCTGGAGAAGCAGACCGCGCTGGCGGTGTACCGGGGTCTGACCCTGATGGTGGCCGCGATCACCCAGGTCGGGGTCGCGCAACAGGTCGCCATCGCCGTGGTCGGGGGAATCGGGGCCGCCGTGGCGACCGCGTTCGAGAACACCACACCGGTGGTCCTCACGATCGTGGCCATGGCCTGCCTGGTGCAGTGGGTGTTCAACCAGTGGAGTGTCGCGGTCGCCGCCCAGCTTCCGGCGATGGTCGCGGCCTTCTCCGCGACGGACCCGGGTCGCCCGTGGCAACAAGGTCTGGCCACCGTCGCCGGGGCATTGATCGCGGTCGGTGCGGCGGCCGTCGTCAAACTACACGGCACCCCCCGGCCGGCCGACCGCTGGGTGGCGGCCCGTCACGCGGTCGCGTTGGCGGTCGGCAGCATGGCCCTGCTCCTGATCAACCGGGCCGCCGGGTTCCCGCATGGAAACTGGGGGTTGCTGGCGTTCTGCCTGGTCTTCGTGCCGCTCGCTGGCCACACCACCGCCAAGGTACGCGATCGGGTCATCGGGACCACCGTCGGTGCGATCGTCGCCGCGTCGATCGCCGCGGTCGCGCCGCCCGTCGTATGCTTCGCGCTCGCGGCCGTGTGCGGGGTGCTGGCCGTCACGTACGCCACGATGAGCGATCGCTACGTCCAGTTCATCAGCTTCCTCACGCCGACGATTCTGCTCATCTACGGGGCGTACCGGCCGCCGCTGCAGGTCATCGGCCTGGCCGGCGAACGCGTCGGCCTCACCATCCTCGGTGGTCTCCTGGCCCTCGCCCTGACCATCTGGTTCGTCCGGCCGCACAAGGCTCAGCCCAACCCACCCGCCTGACGCGCCGTGGCGAGGCGACGACGGCGCCAACCAGCCTGACGGCCACCGCGACGAGGTGTCACGCCGTCAAGGCCGGGAGGGCATCCGCGGCGAAGACCTGGGCCCGGTCGATGGCGACCCGCCCGTCCTTGACCACGGCGTGGATGTGCGACGGGTCGCCGAGCGCGTCGATGTCGGCCAGCGGGTCGACGTCGGTGAGGACCAGATCGGCCGCCTTGCCGGCCGTGACCGTGCCGACCCGATCGTCGACGCCGCACAGGCGCGCCGCGTTGCTGGTCGCGGCCACGATCGCGTCCATAGGGGACATACCCCCGATGCGCACCATGAGCCCAAGCTCCTTGAGGTTGTTCCCATGGTCCATGGTCAACCCGCTGTCGGTGCCCATGGCGACGGCGACCCCGGCCTCGACCGAGCGGGCGAAGGACTCCTGCGCGACCTTGTGCCAGTGGATGCTCTTGGCCCGGGCCGCCGGGCCGGCCGACTCGACGTCCGCCGTGGTCTCCAGCAGCGTCGGCACCAGAAACTGTCCACGATGGACCATCTCCTTGCGGAGCTGATCGTCGAGGGCGTAGCCGTGCTCGATGCTCGCCACCCCGGCGTGGACGGCCGCTTCGATGCCGGGCCGGCCGATCGCGTGCACGGCCACGGGCCGGCCGCCGTAGGCCTGCGCCTCCTGTACCGCCGCGGCGATCATGTCGGGCCGAAGCCCGAGCCAGTCCGGCTGGTCATGCGGGGAGGTGATCCCACCGCTGGAGGCGAGCTTGATGCAGTCGGCGCCGGCCGCGATGAGCTCCCGGACCCGCAACCGCATCTGATCGACCGAGTCGACGAGGTTGCTCGGCGCACCGGGTTGCGCGACCCCCATCGCGTACGCGTCGATCCCACCGGCCACCGTGAAGTCGGCGTGGCCCGCGTGCTGGCTGAGCATCGCTATCGACACCAGCAGCCGCGGCCCGGCGATCTTCCGCTCCGCCACGGCCTGGCGGAAGCCGGCGTCGAGGCCCATGAGGTCCCGGGCCGTGGTGACCCCGTTGTGCAGGGTGATCCGCAGCCGCTCCAGGGTGTCCAGCACCCGGTAGCTCGGCGAATACGAGAGGTTCGCAAGAATCGATCTGCTCTTCCCGGGCAGCGCGAAGTGCACGTGGGTGTCGATGAACCCGGGGCAGATCGTCCGCCCGCCCACATCGACACGCCGGGCGGAGGCATAGCTTTCGGGCAACGCCGCCAGCTCTCCGGCCCACGCCACCGCCGGTCCGTCGACCACGACACCCGCATCGGCCACCGGTTGACCGCCGGTCCCGTCAATCAGCCGGGCGTTGTGCAGCACCACCGCTTCGCTTGGCATATCCCGACGGTAGCCCGGATCGCCCGGGTAGGTGGGCGGAAGCGGCCGCTACGCCGTCGAGCCGGGGCTAGGCTGCCGCTATGCGCGACGTCGTGGAGATCAGTCCCATGTTTGCCCGGCCTGGTGAGGCGACTGAGGTTTCCCGGTCGAGGCTGCCGGAGCACGAGATCGCGCCGGAGACCGCGTATCAGATCGTGCACGACGAGACGATGCTGGATGGCAGCGCCCGGCTCAACCTGGCTACGTTCGTCGGCACGTGGATGGATGAGCACGCGAGACGGCTGTACCTTGACGTCGCCGACAAGAACATCATCGACAAGGACGAGTACCCGGCGACGGCGGAGGTCGAGGGCCGCTGCGCCCGCATCATGGCCCAGCTCTGGCACGCCCCCGATACGGACGCCACGATCGGGGTCTCCACGGTGGGATCATCCGAGGCGTGCATGCTGGCCGGCCTCGCGCTCAAGCGGCGCTGGCGGGCGCGGCAGCTCGCCGATGGCCGGCCCGCCGACCGGCCCAACCTGGTCATGTCCAGTGCCGTCCAGGTCTGCTGGGAGAAGTTCTGCAACTACTTCGACGTCGAGGCGCGCCGGGTGCCCATCTCCCCCGAACATCCGGTACTCGACGGGCACGACCTCGAGTCCTATGTGGATGAGAACACCATCGGCGTCGTCGCCATCATGGGCGTCACCTACACCGGCCGGTACGAGCCGGTCAGCGACATCGCCGACGCGCTCGACCGCATCCAGCACCGCACCGGCCTGGACGTGCCGATCCACGTGGACGCGGCCTCCGGTGGGTTCGTGGCCCCGTTCCTGCAGCCGGAGCTCGTCTGGGACTTCCGGGTGCCGCGCGTCGCCTCGATCAACGCCTCCGGCCACAAGTACGGCCTGGTCTACCCTGGCCTCGGCTGGGTCGTCTGGCGCGACAAGTCCGCCCTCCCCGAGGACCTGATCTTCCATGTGTCCTATCTGGGCGGTCAGATGCCGACCATGACCCTGAACTTCTCCCGCCCGGGCGCGCAGGTCCTGCTGCAGTACTACCTGTTCCTTCGCCTGGGCCACTCCGGCTACCGCCGCGTGCAGCAGGCCTGCGCGGACGTCGCCCGGTTCATCGCCGAAGCGGTGACCGCCATCGGCGCTTTCGAGCTGTGGTCCGATGGCTCCGACATCCCGGTCGTCGCGTGGCGGCTCCGGCCCGGTCACACCAACCGGTGGAACCTGCACCACCTCAGCGAGCGGCTGCGCAGCCAGGGCTGGCTGGTGCCGGCCTACCCGCTGCCGACCGACCTCACCGACATCACCGTACAGCGGGTCGTCGTACGCAACGGCTTCAGCCACGACCTGGCTCAGGCCTTCGTCGACAAGCTGCGCTCCGAAGTGGACTTTCTGGACTCCCTCACCACACCGATGCCGCCCGAGCGCCCGAGCACCGCGTTCCACCACTGAGCGGCACTAGGCCTCAAGGAGGCGAGCCTGGTTGGTGAGCCGGCTTCCGTGACGCTCGGGTGCCGGAATGCGCGCCGTGTTTGGGCAGACTGGGCGGCGACCGGCGGGCGTGTTGGATTCGAGCCCGGCGCCTGTGTCCGGTTCGAGGGCATTTTGGTAGCGCTTGGGCGATGTCGGGCGTGGTGGATCGCCGTCGCGGTGGCGCGACGGTCGCTGTGGTGACGCTGGGCGGTCGGGTTTAGCCGCGGCGCTGGCCCGGACGCGGCGCACCGGCTTCCCGGGCGAGCTGCACTGGCCCGCCCTGGATGAGGCCGTTTCGCGGCTGCGGCCCGATGGCGCGCCGAAATACGTGGCGGCCTGGCCGTTCCTCATCGTCCACGATGGACATCTCGCGGCCCGCGTCCGGGTCGCCGGGGCGATCGACCGTACGGGCGGGTGGCCGGTGTGCCACCGGTACAGTGCCGCCGGCGGAAGGGGTGACCCGTCGACGACGGGTCCCAACGCGGCGGAGCGCGCTTCGTGCTGATGTCCGGCGGGCGGCGGCGACGGAGTCCTGGGCAGGCGACGGCGATGTTTCTGAATCGTTGACGCCTTAGCTAGCGTTCGCTAGACTCCCGTGGATCTTGTCTGAGGTCTGGAGGCTTGCATGGCAAACCGTTCCTTGCTGGGTCTGTGGGTGAGTGGCATAACGTTGGCACTGGTCGCCGCCTGCAGCACGTCGCCGTCCGATCAGACCGGCACCCATGGGCTGCCGGAATCCCTTGAACTGCTGTCAATCCAGGACCTGAGCGGCATCGCTGGTACGCCGGGTACTGCTACCAAGGAAGGCATGGAGGTCGCGGTCGAGGAGATCAACGCGACCGGCTATCTGGGCAGCACGAAGCTGCAGATCAAATACGAGGACAGCGCGTCGAACCCCGAGCCCGGGGCGAGCCTGATATCGCGGGCGGTTCAGGCAAAGTACCCGCTGGTGTTCGGATCGGTACTCAGCACGACCGCCATCGCGCAGGCGCCCATCGCCCAGCGTGGCAAGCTGCCGACCATCTTCACGCAGGCCGGCAGCGACGGGGTTCTCGTCGGTGAGTACATCTACCGAGCCACCCCGCTGCAGACCACCCTGCTCCCGCTGGCTGGCGCCTACATCCAGAAGCAGGGCTGGACGAAGCTCGGCCTGATGTACAACACGAACAACCCGACCGCCGTGGCCGGTGCCGAGGAGTACCAGCGGCTCGGTTCGCAGTTCGGCTACAGCTTCGTCGATGTCGAGAAGACCTCGTCGACCCAGACCGACCTCACCACCCAGGTGTCGCAGATCGTCGCGGCGAAGCCGGACGCGGTCATCATCTGGGTCGTCGCCGCGCAGAACGTCACCGCGGTGACGAGCCTGCGGCAGGCCGGCTACACGGGCCCCATCATCGCGCAGGTGGGCGTGGCCGGTGGCGTGCTCGCTCCCTTGGGGGACAAGGCAAACGGCATCCTGTGGGCCACCGACTTCACCGCGTCGCAGACGAACCCGGAGGCGGTGGCGTTCGTCACGGCCTACGAGAAGAAGTACGGAAAGAAGCCCAGCAACTTCGCGGCCGAGGGTTACGACGCCGTCTGGTTCGCCGCCCGGGCATTGAAGAAGGCGCAGAGCACGGACCGTACGGCGGTGCTCACCGCGCTGCAGGCGGTCGCGGCCGAGGGCTTCAACGGCGCGCTGGGTGCGATCAGCTTCGACAAGAATCAGGAGATCACCAGTGGTTTCCTGGTGGAGCACTGGAACGGTGAGGAGCGGCTGCTCAGCTAGCCACCTGGCCCCGATGGTCGCCACCCGGAAGGTGTGACACATGCAGTGGTACGACGCGAATCTGGTCCAGCTCCAGTCGGTGATGGTCTACATCTTGCTGGGGCTGAGCCTGCAGGTGGTGCTGCGGGCGGGCATCTTCTCGATGGCGTCGATCGGCTTCTTCGGGGTGGGCGCCTACGGAGCCGCGATCCTGGCCAACGACGGACATAACGTGGTGATCTCCGTCGGGGTGCCGGTGGTCGTCGGCTTCGTGGGCGGCGCCCTCCTCGCGCTGGTCGTCGTCAAGCTCCGGGGCCTGTACCTGGGCTTGGTCACGCTGGCGTTCACGTTGATCCTGTCCGTACTCGAGGGCAACGGCGGTGAACTCACCGGTGGTGCCATCGGCCTCCACGGAATTCCGCAGCTGGCGCCGATGCCGCTGCTGGTCTCGGTGGTCCTCGTCGTGATTCTGCTGGTGAGCCAGCTCCAGCGCGGCGGGGTCGGGCGCAGCCTCGACATCCTGCGGCTCAACGAGGATCTCGCCCGGTCGCTCGGCTTCGACCCCATCCGTCGGCGGAACCTGTTGATGTCGTTGAGTTCCGGCCTGGGTGCGCTCGCCGGCTCGTTGCACGTGCTCTGCGTCTCCTATGTCTCGCCCGGCACCGCCGACTTCGGTCTGGTGGTGGTAGGCCTGACGCTGATCGTCGTCGGCGGCATGAACAGCTGGGTCGGCGCCATCGTGGGGGCGGTGTTCGTGGTGTGGCTGCCGGTGACCATGGGATCGACGATCGGGCCCTGGGGAAACCTGATCTTCGGCGCCGCCGTGGTGCTGGTCGCCACCTTCGCGCCGGACGGGATCGTCGGCATCGTGTCACGGCTGGTGGCGTTCATCCGGAAGACGTGGCTGACAGGTGAGGTGTACGGGAGCGGACGGAGGTTGTCGTGGCCACGATCCTGAGCGTGCAGGATGTCAGCGTCCACTATGGAGGCGTCAAGGCCGTCGACGGAGTCAGTCTGGAGATCGAGCAGGGGCTGCTCGTCGGACTGGTCGGGCCGAACGGGTCGGGGAAGAGCACCCTGCTCGGTGCCCTGTCCCGGCTTACGGCCCTGACCGGCGGCCGGCTCGTCTTCGACGGCCTCGACTACACGCGGCTGCCGGCCTCGCGGTTGTCCGGGCTCGGCCTGGCGCGGACGTTCCAGGTCGTGCGGCTGCTACCGGCGCTGACGGTGCTGGAGAACGTGATGATGGGCCTCGATGCGAAGCGGGGCAACGCGAAGATCTCGTCGGCGTGGTTCCGGCCGCGGCACGCTCGCCGGGTCGATCGCCAGGTCCGGGAAGAGGCCCTGGCGGCCATCGAGCGGGTCGGCCTGCTCTCGTCGATCAACGAGGATCCCACCAGCCTGCCCTACGGGGCGCAGCGCCGGATCGAACTTGCCCGGGCGCTGGTGAGCCGGCCCAGGATGTTGTTGCTCGACGAGCCGACGGCCGGCATGACCCACGAGGAACGGGCCGAGATCGCCGAGCTGTTGCAGCAGGTCCGGGCCGACGGGGTGACCCAGATCCTGGTCGACCATGACCTCGACCTCATGGCCGACAACTGTGATGTCCTCTACGTCATGAACGTTGGGCGCCTGATCGCGCAGGGCCGGCCCGCCGATGTCCTGGCCGACCCCGACGTCCAGCGGGCCTACCTCGGAAAGGCGGGACATGCCCACGCTTGAGGTCAACCAACTCACGGTGCGGTACGGCGGCATCCAGGCGCTGCGCTCGCTCGACATCGCGGTCGGACCCGGCGAGATCGTCGTGCTGCTCGGCGTCAACGGTGCGGGCAAGTCCTCGTGCCTGCGGGCGATCGCCGGCCTCGTGCCGTCGACCGGGACCGTCCGCCTCGACGGCCGGGACATCTCCAACTGGAAGCCTCATCGGGTCAGCCGGGCTGGGATCGCGCTCATCCCCGAGGGCCGGCGGGTCTTCGTGCCGCTGTCCGTCCGGGACAATCTGTTGATGGGCGCCTATGCCAGCCGCTCCGGTGCCTCCCGCAAGGCGGATCTGGAACATGTCTACGAGCTCTTTCCGGTGTTGCGCGAGCGCCAGCACACGGCGGCCGGCTGGCTCAGCGGCGGGGAGCAGCAGATGCTGGCGTTCGGCCGTGCGCTCATGGCGCGACCGGCGATCATGCTCATGGACGAGCCGTCGATGGGGTTGGCCCCCGTCATGGTGGACCAGGTGATGGCGGCGATCACCGCCATGAGTCGGCAGGGGATCGGGATCCTGCTCGTGGAGCAGAACGCCTTCGCCTCGTTGGCCATCGGAACCCGGGCGACGGTACTGGAGCGGGGCAGGGCCACGTTGACGGGCACCGCGGCCGACCTGGCCGCGGACCCGACCGTGATGGCCTCGTTCGTCGGATTGCGGGGCCTGACCAGGTCCACGGGTGCCGGCTCCACAGTGGACGGTACGAACGACGCCGCGGGGTCGGCCTGAGATGGCGGGCCGGCTGGCGGGCAAGGTGGCCATCGTGACGGGCGCCGGGTCGGGGCAGGGTGCCGCCGCGGCCGCGCTGTTCGTCGAGGAGGGCGCGCGGGTCGCGCTGCTCGACGTGCGGGAACAGGGGCTGAACGAGGTGGCCGCGACCCTCGACCCCGACCGCGTCCTTCCCGTGGTGTGCGACGTGTCGGACGCCGCCGCCGTCCGGGCCGCGGTGGACCGGGTGGTGGGCGCGTTCGGACGGCTGGACGTGCTCTACAACAACGCGGGAGTGCTGCTGCAGGCACCGCCCGGGACGGGGCAGGCGGGCTTCGACGGCGGCGTGGTCGACCTGGACGAGGATGTCTTCGACCGTACGTTGGCCATCAACGTCAAGAGCGTCTATCTGATGGCGAAGTTCTCCATTCCGCCGATGCGCGAGCGCGGCGGCGGGTCCATCGTGAACGTCGCCTCCATGGCCGGGGCCATCGTGGGCAGCGCCAACCATGCCTACGCCACGTCCAAAGCGGCCATCGTGGGGCTGACCCGGGCCATCGCGGTGACGTACGGCTCGGTGGGGATCCGGGCGAACGTCATCTGCCCGGGTGTCGTGCGCACCCCGATCGTCGAGCACATCGTGAACGACGAGGCGACCCGGCGGATCTTCGAGGGCAGCCCCCTGGGGCGGCTGGGCCGGCCGGACGAGATCGCCCGGGTGGCGCTGTTCCTCGCGTGCGACGAGTCGTCGTTCGTGACCGGGGCCCAGGTGACCGCGGACGGTGGTTTCACCCTGCGATGAGGACACGAGGAGTCGGCGCATGAACCGAGTGATCACCGCGGTGACCTCGACGGGACAGTCGACTGCGCAGGTCGCATCCGTCGCCGCCATCGAGTCGCCGGCCGTGCCCGGCTATGCGCGCTATCCCGTCGCCGGCTGGGACGCCGGGCCCGGTCACGGCATCGATGCGCCCGATGCCCGGACCATTCCTGATCCCGGCGGTGTGCGCGTCTTCACGTGTGTGTTCCCGCCGGGCTTCGGCCACACGGCGGGCGCCGCTGGCGCGACGCCGGCCGATGCCTCGGGCGGGACGACGGCCGGTGCCGCCAGCGTGCCGCCCGCCGGTGCCGCCAGCGTGCCGCCCGCGGGCCTGCCGCAACGCGACCCGACCGCGATGCACCGCACGGACAGCGTCGACATCGGCTTCGTCATGTCGGGACAGATCACCCTGGTGCTCGAGGCGTGTGAGGTCGTGCTGACCGCCGGCGACGTGGTGGTCCAGAACGGCACCGTCCACGCCTGGCGCAACGACGGCCCCGGTGACTGCGTGGTCGGATTCGTCGTCCACGGTGTCGCGCCGACGGGCGTCGCGGCATGAGCGCCATGAACCCGGCCGAGGCCAACGCCGAGAACAAGCTGCTCGTCCAGCGGTTCATCGCCGCGTTCGCCGAGGCCCGCCACGAGGACATGGCCGAACTCATCACCGACGACTTCGTCTGGCACATCGCGGTCACCCCACCGGGCGAGGCGACCGCGCCGGCCTGGCAGTCGCGACTGCTGGCCCGGACCGGGTTCCAGTGGGTGCCGATCCGTGACCGGGCAGCCTTTCTCCGCCATCTGGCGCGCCGCCCGGCGCAGCTCACGGTCCGGATCCACGTGTTCAACCTGATTGCGGAGGGTGACCAGGTGGCTGCGGAGGCGGTCGCCGAGGGCACCGGCTGGGCGAACGGACGGCAGCTGCGCAACTGCCTGTCCCTGCACTTCACCGTGGCCGGGGGTAAGATCCGGCTCTTTCGGGAGTACATGGACACGCTGCACCGGTTCGACGTGCAGGACGCCGAGTGAACGGGGTGCCACGGCTGAGCGATCGCTCGTCTAAGATTGCTTTCGATGGCTGGCGGTCGGGCAACCGGTGTGAACACATGAAGGATGGGCCGTGTCGAGGAAGCCGATGAGTACGGAAGGGCAGACCCGGTCCGAGGTGCCGGCGTGGGCCGACTACAGCCAGGATGCCCAGCTGTCCCCGGTCCTGCGGCACGCGCTGGACGCCTTCGTGGAGGACGGCTATCACGCGACGACGGTGCGGGACCTGGCCCGCCGCCTGGGCCAGACGGTGCCGGCCATCTACTACCACTACCAGAACAAGCAGGCCGTCCTGGTGGCGCTGCTGTCCCTGGCGATCGACGACCTGCTGTGGCGGGTGCGGCAGGCCGCGGCGGAGGCGCCGGACGATCCGTTGGCCCGGCTGGGGAACATCGTCCGGTGTCTGGTGCTGTTCGTCGCCTATCGCCAGAAGCTGGCGTTCCTCGACGGGGAGATCCGCAGCCTCGAGCCGGACAACAGGGCCGAGTACGTCGCCCGCCGGGATGAGGTGCAGAACATCGTCGACGGCACCGTGCAGGCCGGCATGGACGCCGGGGTGTTCGCGGACGGCGATGCGCACGCGATCGCCCGCGCCATCCTCACGATGTGCCGGGGGATCGTCATCTGGTTCCGGCCGGACGGCCCGATGAGCCCCGAGGCCGTCGCTGATCTCTACGTGACGCTGTCGCTGCGGCTGGCCGGTGCCGATCCGGCGTCCGTGGCGGCTCCGCGGTCCGCACCCGCCGACCGGCGCCAGCCCGCCGGCGTGAACGCCCGGCCGGTCACACCACGAAAGCGAAGCGCTCCTGCCCACTCATGACGACGGCGTTGTCCTGGTTGAGCACCTCGACCCGGTGGACCAGCAGCTGATCGGTGACGGCCACCACCGTGCGCCGGCACCGCAGGGTGTCCCCGACGTGGACCGGCCGTTCGAACCGGACCTCGTCCCAGCCGACGGTGCGCAGCCCCGTCGGGCGAAGGAAGTCCCTGTCCTCGGGAAAGAACAGCCCGACCGACATGGTCATGGCGATGTAGCCGTGGGCGATCGTACGGCCGAAGAACGACGTCCGCATCAACTCGGCGTCCATGTGCAGGCTGGTGAAATCGTGCACCAGGCCCGCCCAGATGACGACGTCGGCATCGGTGACCGTACGGCCCTTGGACAGCCGCTGGTCGCCCACTCGTACCCGCTCACTCATCAGCCGCCGCCTTTCGTCGCACGAGGATGCGCTGCCGTGAGCTGACCAGCAGGCGGTCGTTGCCGTCGCGCGTCTCGTGCAGGTAGTGGACCAGACCGTTGCGTCCGCGATCGGTCAGCTCGGTGACCGTGGCGGAGCTGCGGATGGTGTCGCCGGCGCGCGCCTCGTCGTGGAACTCGATCGCGTCGAAGCCGAAGAAGGCGACGAACTGTCGCGGAATGTAGGTGCCGGTGCCATGCAGCAGCAGCCCCACGCCAAGGCTGAACAGGTACAGCGGCGGAACGACGAGCGGTCCGTCGTCGGCGGGGTGCAACAAGGTCTGGACGTCGTTGCTGAATCGCACGTACGCCTTGATGTCGTCGACACCGATGTGTCGACGGGGGCTGAGCACCCGGTCTCCCTCGGTGTAGTCCTCGAACCACACCGCCGCTTGGCCGTCCACGAGCCTCCCTACGGCGAACTTTGATCGCTGGCGAGCTTAGCGTGCGCTCGCTAGGTAGGCAATATTGACCTAGCGATCGCTAAGTGCTAGCTTGATTCGCGATCTTGTTGGCGGTGTCGAGGGCAGAGGAGCCGGCATGGGACTGTCGCAGGCGGTAGGGGACGACGCGTTCCATCAGCCGGACGACGACAGCCCCTGGCACACCGAAACCGCGTGGTACTCGTTCTGGACGCCGGGTGGTGAGTACGCGGCCCACGTCTACCTTCGGTTCCGCGTGAACCTCGGCATCGCGAACTCCTGCATCTACGTCTGGGGTCCGGGAACCTCGACGCCGTGGGAGGCCGCCTACTGGAAGCATCTCCACGTGCCGATGCCGAAGTCGCTGACCGCGATGGAACTGCTGGGTGGCCTGCGCCATGAGCAGCGGGTTCCCTTCGAGAGCTACGACTTGTCCTATGTGGACAACCGCAACTACGGGTCGCCGGTCGGCTTCGACGTGCGGGTGAACGCTGTTGGTGCACCCGAGTTCTTCGGCGGTAAGCACTTCGACCAGGCGGTCCGGGTGACCGGCCAGTTGGACGTCGACGGTCGGTCGTTCGCCATCGACTGCCTGGCGATGCGGGACCGCTCGTGGTACCGGAGGGGTGACTTCACCCTGTTCCGTTCCGCCTATTCGTACGCGCTGGCCGAGCCCGGAGACGGCTTCCTGGCCCTCTACGCGGCGCCCCGTGACCGGGACATGCTCGTCGACGACCTGCCACTCGTCGGCGGTCACCGGCTCGGGCAGGGCCCGGTCGTACGGTTCGTCGACGGTCAGCGCGTGGTGCGCAGCCGGGAGCCCGGTACGGGCCGGCCCGTCGAGATCAGTGTGCGGGCCGTCGGCGCCGACGGTGTCCCGGTGGAGGTGCACGGCCGGGTCACCAACTGCATCGGTCTGGCCGCCAATCCCAACATGTTCTCGTGGATGAGCCTGGTCGAGTGGTCCTACGGCGGGCGGGTCGTGCTCGGCGAGGACCAGGAGATCTGGTCGCCCAGCCTCTGGCGGGCCTTCCGGCAATCCGGTGATTCATCGACATCTGTTGCGAGTATCCGATGAGGACCGAAACGGGGTCGGCGACCGGCTGGGGCGTGGAGTCGTCCTTGATCGAGCGGATCCGGACGCACATCGCCGCGCACTGGGGCGCCGACGTGCGGATCGTCGGTCGAGCCCCCGGTCACTCGCATGATGGGTGGATCATGACCTGTGCCGACCGGCCGGGCCAACGGTTCCTGGTGCGGACGGAGCCCCGCGACGGTCCCTTCCTCACCTACGACGCGATCCGCGAGGCGGAGCTGTTGGGCGGGCTGGCCCGGCTCGGGCTGCCGGTGCCCCACGTCCTCATGGTCGGTGGGCCGGAGATCTGCGGAGTGCGCTTCCTGGTGCTCGACTGGATCGACGGCGTCGTCCACACCCCGCATTCCGCCGCGTGCCTGGGGGGAGCCGAACGGATCGCGTACGCGACCGAGTTCGTGCAGACCCTGACTCGGCTGCACCGGCTGCCCTGGACCGACCTGCTCGATCGCGGGCAGGATCCCTCGGTTTCCGGCCTGCTGCGCCAGTTCGGTCGCACGCTCGATCAGCTGGTCGTGGTCTCGTCGGTGGTCCTCGACTATGTCCGGGTGTGGCTGCAGCAGGCCGCGGTGGCGCACTCGGGCGAGGTGGCGCTGGTGCACGGCGACTTCCGGCTCGGCAACCTGGTCTGGCGGGACGCGCGCATCGTCGGGATCCTCGACTGGGAGACGGCCCGCGTCGGTGACCCGCTGTTCGACCTGGCGTGGTCGTGCATGGGCGCCACCTCGGGCGAGAGCCCCGTCATGGGCCTCGTCAGTCGGGACGAGTTCGTGGCCCTGTATGCCCGGGCGGCCGGGCGGGACGTCGCCGTCCGTGATCTGATCTTCTGGCAGGTGGCCGCCGCCTGGGTGCGCGGGTGCACGGAGGCCCGGTTGCTGGACCTGAGCGTGACCCCGGACCGACCCGAGACCGATGCCCGTGACCTGTCGTGGGAGTTCGGGCTGTACCGCACGGAGCACGAGCTGTTGTCGCTGATCGACCAGTACGAGCAGGGGAGGTGAGCCGGCGTGCACGCGGTCGAGCCGGGTGACCTGTTGCGAATCGTCGTGAGGATCCTGGAGACGCAGGTGCTGCCGGCCACCGAGGAGGCGGCCCGAGCCACCCTGCTGCTCTCGGTGGGGATCCTCGACAACCTCTCGGGTCGGGTTGAGGAACGTCGGGACCTGGTCACGGCACGGGAGCAACGCGACCGGGCCCTCGTCGAGTCGGTGCCCGAGCGGATCCGCGCGGGCGTGGACGGGGCCGGCGTGCCGGTTAACCGCGCGCTGAGCCGCTACCTGCGTCAACTGGCCGAGCACCCGACGCTGCTCACCGAGCCCGACGTCTCGGCATGGCTCGAACGATGCCGGCAGGCCCTGCTGCGCCAGAGCGCCGAGGAGATCGCCCTGATGCGGCCGACCCGCTACCTACACTCACAGCGTTCGCGCTCGTAGGACGGGTGGTCGAGCGTTCCCCGAGACGCGTCACCGGAGAGAAGGAGTGCGGACAGCGTGCCCAGTCATCTCAACGCCGGCCGCATCCTGCGGCTGAGTGCCCAGAAGTTCGGGCGTCGCAACTTCCTCGAGTTCGGCGACCGCGGCTATACCTATGCCAACTTCCACAACGAGGTCAACGCCGTGGCCGGCTGGCTGGCCAGCACCGGCCTGGCCAACGGCGACCGGGTGATGCTGTTGTCGGAGAACACGCCGGGCTATCTGCGCATGATCTTCGCGCTGGGCAAGCTCGGTGTGGTGACGATGCCGGTCAATGTCATGCTCACCCCGGCCGACATCGCCGGGCTGATCGACCTGGCCCGGCCACGCCACCTGGTCGCCGGCGAGCGCTACCTGGACGCGTTGCGGGAAGCCCGCCGGCTCAGTGGTTCTCCGCAGCTGCCGATCAGCGTGGCCGCCGCCGACGACACGATCCAGGCTGCCGACGGCCAGCTGGTCGACCCGGTGGCGGTGTCCCGCCAGGGGCCGGTGCCCGAGCCCACGCCCGCGCGGCCCATTGAGGACGCGGATCCCGCGTTCATCCTGTTCACCTCCGGGTCGACGGGCACGCCGAAAGGCATCGTGAAGTCACACGCGAACATCGCCTGGTCGGCCGTCAACCACCAGATCTCCGAGCCGCGCCGCAGCGGCGACCGTGAGTCGTTCTGCCTGTCGATGGCCGGCATCGCGTTCGCCAACTTCATCCTGCTCGACGCCCTGACCGGGGCGACGTGTGTCCTCGAGCCGGGGTTCGCGCCGCAGACGCTGGCACATTCGTTGCGCAGCAAGGGGATCACCCACATCTTCCTCGCGCCGACGATGATCGCGGCGATGGCGCGCGAGGTGCCCGACGCCGTCTTCCCCACCGTGCGGGTGGTCGAGACGTCGTTCGAGTTCCCCATCGGTCTGCGACGCACGGCGGTCGCCATGTTCCCCAACGCCCAGATCCTGTGGTCGTTCGGCAGCACCGAAGCCACGATGGCCCGCACGCCGCCGGAGTACCTGCTGACCGACGTGTCCTGCGTGGGGTACGCGGGCGGGCTGGACGAGTACCGGGTCGCCGCGCGGACGGCGGACGCGTCCGACGGGATCGGCGAGGTTCAGTCGTACGGACCCACGGTGATGATGGGTTACCTGTCGACCGACGACCCGACGTTCAGCCGGAGTCTGGGCGTGAACGAGGACGGCTGGTTCGACACCGGCGATCTCGGGCGCATCGGCCCGGACCATGAGCTCCATTTCGTCGGCCGGGTCAAAGACATGATCAAGTCCGGCGGGGCCAACGTGTTCGCCGGCGAGGTCGAGTCGGTCCTGGTGGAGCACCCGAGCGTCCAGGACGCGGCGGTGGTCGGGCTGCCCGATGAGTACTGGGGCGAGGTGGTGGGGGCGGTCCTTGAGGTCGCCGACCCGGAAGGGATCGACCTCGACGAGGTGCGGACGTTCGTCTCCGAGCGACTGGCCGGCTTCCGCCGACCGAAGGCGTACTTCGTCGTCAGGAAGTTGCCGCGCAATCCCACGGGGAAGATCGCGAAGGGTCAGCTGCGCGCCGACATCGCCGCGGGTGTCCTGGACAAGCGCTGAACGACTGCTGGACTACTTACTTAGCGATCGCTAGAATTTGCGGGCGATCTTGACTAGATCGCCGACATCGCCGACAGACGGAGTAGATGTGGGAACTGACAGCCAGGGCTCGTCACCGCGGACGGTGGCGTGATGCAGGAGATCGTCAACGGCCTGGCGCTCGCCGCCATCTACACGATGTTCGGCATCGGGCTGAGTCTGTCCTGGGGAGCCCTCAAGGTCCTCAACCTGGCCCATGGCGCGATCTTCATGAGTGCCAGCTTCGTGGCCTACCTCGTGGCCGATTCGGTCGACGTGGGTCTGTTCACCGTGGCCGTCATCTGTGTCGCTGTCGGCGGAGTCCTGACGCTGCTGGCCGAACTGCTGGTGTTCACGCCGATCCGGGCACGCACCCGCGACCACCATCAGGCCGAGTTCCGCATCCTCATCGCCGGCATCGGCCTGGCCACCATGCTGGTCACGGTCGCCGAGCAGCTCACCCACAACACCCCCTTCGGCTTCCGGCGGTTGACCTACGAGACCGTCGTGTGGCGGTGGGGCGACGTGCGGGTGTCCAACACGAACCTGCTCGTGGTGACGTGCGCGGTGGTCGTCGTCGGCGCGATCGCGGCCTGGTTGCGGTGGGCGCCGAGCGGTCGGGCCACCCGCGCGCTGGCCAACGACGAGGAGACCGCGGCCCTGATGGGCGTGAACCGGCTGCCCCTGCGGCTGGGCGTCATGTTCGTCTCCGGGGGCCTGGCCGGCCTGGCCGCGGCGCTGCTCACGGTCAACCTCGGCGCGCTGTCGCCCGACAGTGGCGAGAACCTGCTGGTGAAGGGCTTCGCGGTGGTCATCCTCGGCGGGGTCGGCAGCATCTCCGGCACCCTGCTCGGGGCCGCCATCCTGGCCGCGACGGAGGTGGCGGTGGTGACCGTGACCGACGGCGGGTTCACCGACGCGGTGACCTTCGCATTCATGATTCTCGTGATCCTCCTGCGGCCACAGGGCCTGCTGGGCCAGCCCGCGGTCGATCGGGTCTGAGGGGAGCGACGATGGGCAGCAGACAGGAAGCGATCGCCGAACTGCACCGGCGGCGAGCCCGGGCACTGGCGCAGGGCGGACCTGCCAAGGTCGAGGCCCAGCACGCCAAGGGACGCCTCACCGCGCGGGAACGCGTGGACCTGCTCGTCGACGCGGGCACGTTCCGGGAGATCGGCCTGTTCGCGCACTCCGACCGGCCGGAGGTCGGCGAGGAGGCGGCCGCGGACGGTGTGGTGACCGGAGTGGGCGACATCGACGGCCGCAAGGCGGTCGTGGTGGCCATCGACGCCACCACGTTCGGTGGCAGCAACGGCCGCATCGGTCTGCGCAAGCAGGGTCACATGAACTTCCTGGCCGAGACCAAGGGCATGCCGTTGGTCGTGCTCGGTGACGCCAGCGGTGGGCGGCTGCCCGACATGCTGGACGCGACCTTCGCCGAGGTCAACGGGCTGTACGAAGGAGAGACCATCTTCGGCCTGCGCCACCAGCGGGTCCGCATTCCGCGGGTGACGGCCATCATGGGAACCTCGTACGGCGACCCGAGTTTCTACGCGGCCGCCTCCGACTTCGTGGCCATGACCGAGGACTCCTCCATGGGCGTCAGCGGTCCGCCGGTGCTCGCCGGCGCCACGGGTGTCCAGATCACCGACCGTGAACTCGGCGGTCCCGAGGTGGCGGCGGCGCAGTCGGGGCTCGCGCACATGGTCGTCCCCGACGACCCGGCATGCATCGAGGCGGTTCGCCGATTCCTCGGCTACCTGCCGTCCAATGACCGGCTGGCTGCGCCGACGGTGTCGCGGTGGCAACCACCCGCCACCCCCGCGGACGCCCTCAACGAGCTTGTCCCGGAGGAGTTCCGGCGTCCGTACGACATGCGCAAGGTGATCGCCGCCGTGGTCGACGAGGGCTCCTTCTTCGAGGTGCGCAAGACCTACGGGCGTGCGGTCGTGTGCGGCCTCGCCCGGGTCGAGGGGCGCCCGGTCGTCGTGGTGGCCAACCAGCCGATGCATCAGGCGGGCGTTCCCGACACCGCCGCGGTCCGCAAGACCCGCGACCTCGTGGCGCTGGCCGAGTCGTTCGGCCTGCCCGTCGTCTTCCTGCAGGACCTGCCCGGATTGATGGTCGGCGTCGAGGCGGAGAAGCAGGGCATCCTGCGGCACGCGATCGACCTGCTGCGGGCCGTGACCACCGCGACCGTACCCCGGGTGACCGTGGTGCTGCGCAAGGCGTACGGATTCGGCTGGGTGCTGTACGGGGGATACCCGTCCGGTGCCGACTACGTGGTGGCCTGGCCCGACGCCCAGGTCAACTTCATGGCGCCGAGCACCGGCGCGCTCGTCGTCAACCGCCGGCTCCTCGAGCGGACCAGGGCCGCGCACGGCGAAGCGGCCTACCAGGAGCTGGCCGCCCAACTCGCCGCCGAGATGAACAAGGGCAGCGAGGTGTGGCGACCGGCCGGCCGCGCCGCCATCCACGCCGTCATCGAACCGGCCCAGACACGTCAGGCCATTGTGGACGGTATCTACATCGGCCAGAGCCTGGTGCCGCGCCACCACGGGGCCTGATCCGAGTCAGCGAAGGAGCGTCTGCATGACCGATCGTTGCGCCGTCATCGCCGGCATCGGCGAGGTGCCGTTGACCCCACCGGGGTCCGGGCGATCACCGGACTTCATGACGCTCCAGGCGGCGCGGGCCGCGTGCGCCGACGCGGGCATCGAGCCGAGCGACATCGACGGCATCGTCAAGTACACCTACGACGGATCGCTTTCCTGCATGACCCTGGCGGCCACGCTCGGTGCGCGCGAGCTGCGGGCTCAGCTGGAGGTCCCGGCCGGGGGCGGGTCGGCGGTCGGTCTGATCGACATCGCTCGGACCCTGGTGCTCGCCGGGCGGGCCAGCGCGGTGCTGTGTTTCCGGACTCTCACCGGTGCGGAGTGGCTCAAACAGATGAGCATGGCCGATCCGCTTCGGCCCTACTATCTCGACGGCGTGAACTACCTGCGCTCCTCGGGCTGGACCGGCTACCTGCATCTCTTCGCCGCCCTCTACGCCGAATACGCCGCGCGCCATCCGATGTCCCGGGACGTGCTGTTCGCCTCGGCGAACCTGATGCGCGCCAACGCCGCCCGGAATCCCGAGGCGCTGGCGACGACGCCGATCGACCGCGACGAGTACTTCGCGGAGTCGGCCCGCACCGTCGGCCCGTTCACCCGGTTCGACGAATACGCCACGGCCGACCTGTCCTGCGCGGTCGTGGTCACGGCGGGCGGCCGCACCGACCGACCCGACCGTGAGGTGTCCATCGTGGCCAGTGCCCAGTCACACGGGCCTGATCCGAAGACCTGGTTCGACCTGCGGCCCACCTCGGCCTCCTACCCGGACAGCCCGAGCAGCTACGTCGCCCGGCAACTCTACGCGGAGTCGGGTCTGACGCCGGCCGCGATCGACGTCGCGACGCTCTACGACTGCACCAGTTTCACCTACCTCGACCTGGTGGAGACCTACGGGCTGTGCGGCCCGGGGCAGGTCGCCGAACTCGTGGCCGACCAGGCGTTCCGGGCCGACGGACCCATGCCCGTCAACCCGCACGGTGGCGACTTCGCCGGTGGCTACAGCGCCGGCTTCCGTCACATCCTCGAAGCGACCCGGCAGCTGCGCGGCGAGGCGGCCAATCAGGTCGCCGACGCCGAGTACGCCCTGGTCGCCGCCCCCCAGATCGGTCCCACCTCGGGAGCCATCCTTCGCCGATCGGAGCGATGATGCCCAACTACACCGTCCTCGGACCGTGCCCCGTGCAGGGTGGTGTCCAGGCGCTGGCCGACGACTTCCGCGCGACCGTCCGCGCCCACCGCGTCGCCGTCGCGCAGGCGTGCGGCCGGTGCCGGACCGCGAACTTTCCGCCGTTGCTCGCCTGCCGGTCGTGTGGTAGTTACGAACTGCAGTGGATCTCGTGCGGCCCGACCGGCACGATCGGCACGTACGTGACCGTCCACACCGCGGACGCGACGCCGAGCATGTCCATCCCGCGGCGCCTGCTCGATCGGGTGCCGTACACCTCGATCTACGCGTCACCGGACGCCGTGCCGACCATCCGTGTCGCGGCCCTGATGGTGGGCGGCCAGCAGGAGCGGCTGAAGGTCGGCGCCGCGGTGACCTTCGACGTCGGTGCCGACCTGCAGCTGATGGCGAATCTGACGCCCGAGCACTGAGGTCGTGGCGACCCGTCGCCCGTCGGTGCTCGACCCGCTGGCGCCCGGGATAGCCTGTTCGCGGACGCGTGGCGGCGTGTCCGGGACGGGGACGCGCCCCGTCTCGAACGGCTCGGGATGGCGCGGGAGTGTGGATGCAGCGGCAGGTCGACCCAGCGGAGGACCGGTTCGCCGACGAACTGGCCGCCCTCGCCGAGGCCGACGACGGCCCCCGTCCCCCGGGCTGGCGGTTGACCCCGCGCGCGGTCGTCACCTTCGTCATGGGTGGCCAGGTCGGTGCCGGGCGCAAGAAGCGCACGATCGCGCCGAAGTTCGTCGGTGAGCGGGCCCTCGTCGAGCGGTGCGTCGTCACCCTGGCCGGGGAGCGGGCGCTGCTGCTCGTCGGGGAGCCGGGCACCGCGAAGTCCATGCTGGCCGAGCTGCTCGCCGCGGCGATCTGCGGCACGAGCGAGCTGACCGTGCAGGGCACCGCCGGCACCACCGAGGACCAGCTCCGGTACGGCTGGAACTACGCGATGCTGCTCGCCCAGGGTCCGACGCGCGCCGCGCTCGTCGCCTCGCCCATCCTCACCGCCATGACGCAGGGCCGGGTGGCCCGGGTGGAGGAGGTGACCCGGTGCCTGCCGGAGGTGCAGGACGCGCTCGTCTCGCTCCTGTCTGATCGACGCATCTCCATTCCCGAACTGGCGGGCCTGGAGGGCGCGACGGTGCACGCCGCGCCGGGGTTCACCCTCATCGCCACCGCCAACCTGCGCGACCGGGGTGTCTCGGAGATGTCGGCCGCGCTGAAGCGGCGGTTCAACTTCGAGGTGGTCCACCCGATCGCCGACCTCAAGGCGGAGATCGCGCTCGTCGCCGGGCAGGCCCGGGCCGCCGTGGAGCGGGTCGGCGTGCCGTACACAGTGGACGAAGCCGTGCTGGCGGCGCTGGTGACCGCGTTCCGTGACCTGCGCTCGGGCACCTCGGTCGAGGGGTGGGCGGTGGAGCGGCCCTCGACGGTGATGAGCACCGCCGAGGCGGTGGCGGTGGCGACCTCGCTGGGCCTGTCCAGCGCCTACTTCGGCGACAGCCGGGAGCCGTTGGCCGAACTGCCGGGGCACCTGCTCGGCGTGGTGCGCAAGGACGCCGCCGAGGACCAGGGCCGCCTGCTCGCCTACTGGGACGGGCCGGTGCGGCGCCGGGCCGAGGAGGGCGCCCGGACGTGGCGTGTGCTGTGGGAGCACCGTGGCGCGCTCGAGACCTGACCCCGGCGACCCGCTGGTGGCCGCCGGCCTCGACGACTCCGCCGGTCTCGACGGCTGGGTGGACGAGCCGGATCCGCAGGCCGCGACGGAGGAGCTGGCCGCGTCGCGCGACCCGTACCTGATCGGCGTGCGCCACCACTCGGCGGTGCTCGCCCATGCCGTGCCGGCGCTGCTGGAGCGGTTCGCGCCGCAGCGGGTGCTGGTCGAGCTGCCGATGGAGTTCGCCGAGTGGCTGCCGTGGCTGGCCCATCCCGAGGCGGTGGCCCCGCTCGCCCTCGGCGGCGCGAGCACGGGCGACGACGGGCCGCTCGCGTTCTTCCCGTTCGCCGACTTCTCCCCGGAACTCGCGGCCCTGCGCTGGGCGGTGGCCCATGGCGTACCGGTGGCGCCCTGCGACCTGCCGCTGGCCGACCCCCGCTGGCAGCGTGAGCGCGACGGTGGTGACTCGCCGATCCTCGACGCGTTGCGCCGGCACCTCACCGGGCGCGACGGCGACGACGTGTGGGACCGGCTGGTCGAGGTCGGCTCGGTGGGCGCGACCCCGGAGCAGGTGCGGCGGGCGGCGCTCGCGGTCGGCTGGGCCATGCGCACCGGCTCCACGGTGTCCACAGTGGACCTCGCTCGTGAGGCCTGGATGCGTGACCAGATCACCCAGGCGCAGCAGACCCACCCCCGGGTCGCCGTCGTCGTCGGGGCCTACCACGCGCCGGCGCTGCTCAAGCCGTACGGGCCGCGTCGGCAGCGTGAGCGGGCCGGCGCGCGAGCGGGCAGGAGCGAGATCGTGACCTCGTTGGTCCCCTATCCGTTCGAGCTGCTCGACGAGCGGTCGGGCTATCCGGCGGGGATCCGCGATCCCCAGTGGCACCAGGAGATCTTCGACGCGGGGGCGGCACCGGCGGCGGTGGCGGAGCTGGTCGCGTCGCTCGCCGTACGGGTGGCCGCCGCGCTGCGGCGCGCGAAGCACCCGGCGGGGCCGGCCGAGGCACGGGAGATCGCGCGACTCGCCACCGACCTGGCCCGGCTGCGGGGGCTGCCCGCGCCCGGCCGCGGCGAGCTGGTCGAGGCGGTGCAGACCGTGCTGGCGCAGGGCGAGATCTTCGGCCGGGGACGGGCCGTGGCGGCGGCGATGGAGGAGGTGCTGGTCGGCAGCCGGCGCGGCGCGCTGGCCCCCGGCACCCCCGCCTCGGGGCTGGTGGCGGCCGTGACCAAGCTGATCGCCGAGCTGCGCCTGCCCGGACCCGGCGCGCCCGGCCAGGTGCTGCGGCTCGACCCGTTGCGCTCGCCGCTGGACCGGCGCCGCGAGGTGACCCTGCACCGCCTGGACGCGGCCCGCATTCTCTATGCCCAGCAACAGGAATCGGTCGCCGCGGGCGGCACCGACACGCTGACGACGGTGTGGTTCGCGAAGTGGACGCCGACCACCGACGGCACGCTCGCCGCCGCCGGCATGCGCGGCGTGACCCTGCGCCAGGCGGCGATGGGGCGGCTGGCCTGGCAGCGGCGGCGCCAGACCCAGGCCGGCGGGCCCACGCCGCAGCAGGCGGTCGACGGGCTCTCCGCCGCCGTTCACTGTGGACTGTCCACTCTGGTCAGCCAGCGCCTGGACGACGTGCGGCGCGTGGTGGTGACCACCGGCACCCTGACCGACATCATCGCCGCGTTGAGCCTGCTCGACCGGGTCGCGCTCGGTCACGTGCCGGGCACGCCGACCGCGCCGCCCGGGTTGGCGGAGGTGGTCGACCTGCTCGATGGCGCCGCCGTACGGGAGATCGTGGGGCTGACCGGCTCCGACGACCTGGACGACGCCCGGGCGCTGCTCGCCGTGGCGCACCGGGCCGACCAGGGCGGGCGGAGCCTGCGCCTGCACGCGGCGCTGCGGGAGCTGGCGCGGTCGGGCACGCCCACCATGCAGGGCGCGGCCGGCGCCGTCGGTGTGCTGGTGGGGCTGGAACCGGCGCAGGCGTTCGGGGAGCGGCTGGCGTCCTGGGTGGACAGTGCCGGGGACGAACTGCGCCCCCGCCTCGCCGGTGCCCTGGTCGCGGCGGGGGCGCTGCTCGCCGCCGGTGGCCCGGCGCTGGCGCCGTTGGCGAAGCGGATCGAGGAGTACTCCGACGCGGCCTTCACCCAGCGACTGCCCGGGCTGCGGGCCGGCTTCGACGCGCTCTCCCCGGCGGCGCGGGAACGGATGCGCGCCGACCTGGAGGCGCGACTCGGCAACCTCGACACCCCGTATCCGGCCGAGACGCTGGCCCGGTGGCTCGACTACGACCGGGCCGGCGCGGGCGCGGTGGCCGGGCTGGGGCTGGCCGATGCCCGGATCCTGCCCGTGCACCGCTGGCGACTGCTGCTCGGCCGCCGGGCCGAGGGCCTGCCGGCAGGTGCGCGCCGGCAGGCCAACGCCCTGGACGAGCTCTACGGCGCAGGACGGGGCGAGGGTTCCCGGGACATCGACGACCCTCGTAGTGGTGGGCGCGGCACGAAGGCGCCGACCATCCGCGAGTGGCGTGACGAGCTGACCGAGCTGTTCGGCGCCGAGGTCTGCGAGCAGGTGCTCGGCGAGGCGGCCCGGCGGGGCAACCGCGAGGCCGCGCTGGAGCTCGACGCGATGGCGGTGCGCCCCTCCGTGGAGTTGCTGCACAGCGTGCTGTCGCTCGCCGGCGGGTTGCCGGAGGCGGAACTGGCCCGACTGCGGCCGCTGGTCGCGCGTCTGGTCACCGAGCTGACCGCGCGGTTGGCGAACCGGCTGCGGCCCGCGCTGACCGGGCTCACCACGGCCCGGCCCACCCGCCGGCGTACCGGCACCATCGACCTGGCCGCGACCATCCGGGCCAACCTGCGTACCGCCCGCGTCGAGCCCGACGGCCGGGTGCTGGTGCTGCCCGAGCGCCTGCGCTACCGCGAACGCGCCCGGCGTAGCGCCGACTGGCGGCTGATCCTGGTGACCGATGTCTCTGGTTCGATGGAGTCCTCGACCGTGTGGGCGGCGCTCACCTCGGCGGTGCTCTCCGGGCTGCCGGCGCTGAGCACCCACTTTCTGGCCTTCTCCGACGAGGTCATCGACCTGACGGAGCACGCCCACGATCCGCTGTCGCTGCTGATCGAGGTGCGCGTCGGCGGCGGCACCCACATCGCCAACGCCCTGCGCCACGCCCGGGGGCTGGTGACCGTACCGCACCGGACCATGGTCGTGGTCGTCAGCGACTTCGAGGAGGGCCAGCCGTTGCGGGGCCTGCTCGACGAGGTCCGGGCACTGGCGTCCAGCGGCTGCCGGCTGCTGGGATGTGCCGCGCTCGACGACCAGGCCCGACCCCGGTACGCCGTCGGGGTCGCGGCCCAACTCGCCGAGGCCGGCATGCCGGTGGCCGCGCTCAGCCCGCTCGCCCTGGCCCGATGGGTGGCCGACCAGGTCCGATGAACGCCACGTCCAGCCTGCCCCCCGTGCCGCCCGAGGTGGTATCGTCCACTGTGGACGCGCTGCCGCCGCGCCTGCGGGCTCGCCTGGACGCCACCGCCGCCCAGGCCCGGCAGTGGCCGGTCACGGCCGCCGACGGCCACGTCCGCGTCGCCGCCGGCACCGACGCCACCGTCACCCTGACCCTGCCCGTGCGCTCGCCCGCCGACGTCTCCTGCACCTGTCTGCTCGCCCCCCGCTGCCTGCACCGCGCCGCCACCCTGGTCGCTGCAAGCAAGGGCACCTTCTTAACCGCGAGCGTAGAACAAGGGCACCTTGCTCACGCGGGGGTGGCGGGGGGCGCGGGGGCGGCGGGGGGCGCGGGGGACGGGGTGGTGAGTGCGGCGGAGGCCGGGGCGGCGGGCACGCTCTGGCGGGCTGCGGGTGCCGTGCTGCGCTCCGGCATCCCCGCCGCGGGCGCGGTCACCCGCGCGGCCCTGCTGCATGGCGCACATGAGGCCCGGGCGGTGGGGCTGCACCGCGCGGCGGCGTCGGCGATCCGGGTGGCGGAGCACCTGCGGGCGGCGAACGAGGAGGACCCGTCGTTCCGCCTCGGCGAGCTCGTCGCGGCGTTGCGTGACCTGCTCACCGTCGCCCACGCCCTGCGCGAGCCGGGCCGGATCGTCCATCGTGGACTGCGGGGTACCGCGCGGAGGGAGTACCGGGAGGTGGCCGGCGCCCGCCTGTACGGGCTGTGTGTGGAGCCGATCGTCACCGCCTCGGGCTATGGCGGCGTCTCGACTCTGCTGGTCTCCGAGGCCGGCGAGGTGTGGCAGGTCTCCGATGTCATGCCCGGCGCCGCGCAGTCGGACGACCGGCTCGCCAGCGTCGCCGACATCGCCCGGCTCAAGGCCAGGACCCCGGTGACCATCGGCGAGGTCCGGCTCTCCCACCGCGACCTGGCTCGGGCCGGGTTGCTCGCCACCCGGCTGCGCGCCTCGGCCGACGGGCGGATCAGCTCGGGGCGTGGCGTGGAGGCGGTGCGGGCGGACGGGGCGGGCTGGTTCGATCCGCCGCTGGCCGGCCTGTGGCGCCAGCCGTGGGCCGAACAGATCGACCGCTATCACGACTGTCTCGACCGGCCGGCCAGTGAGCGGCCGGCCGGAGCGGGGCTGCTGTATCTGGACGCGACGATCGAGGGAACCGCCCCGGGCGGGGTGGTGGTCGACGGCCCCGGCGGCCCGCTGCTCGCGGTGGCGGCGCACGACTCGCCCCGACTGACCTATGTGGACAATCTGCGGCTGCTCGGCGCCTTCGCCATCGGTGCCCGGGTTCGCCTGTTGGCCCGCCCGGCCGGGCGCCGCCGCGTGGCGCCGATCGGTCTGGCCGCGACGTGGCTGCCGCCGTCGTACCGGGGGCACGTGGAACTCGGCCTGGAGCCGTTGCACCGCGCGCACCTGCCCTCGCCCGAGGGCGGCGAACCGACGACCCGGGTGGGCTGGCGGCTGGCGGACGAGTCGTTGCCGCTGCATCCCCTGCGCCGGCGGGTGGAACGGGCCGTGGAGGGGGGTCGGTCGGCCATCGCGGGCGACGCGGCCGAGCTGAGCCGGCTCGCCACGACCCTGCCGCACGCGGCGGAACTGGCCCGGCGGCTCGAAGCGGCCAGCCGTACGGCACGGGACTGGCTCGGTCGGGTGACCGCCACCGGCGACGAGGAACTCACCCGCGCCTGGCTCGCCGCGGCCACCTACGTGCACGCGGCCCTGCGCTCCGCCGAGCGTGACGACTGGGTGCGCCCGTCGGGTCACGACGGGATGCCGGACGTCGGCGGAACGGGGCGAGCGGGGTGAACGCGGGCGTTCCCGCCCGCGAGGGGCGAGGTCGGCGAGACGATCAGCAGGAGGGCACCGCGCGGGTCGAGACGCCGCGGGCCAGGCACGGGCGACGCGGGTGATCGGGGACGAGGAGGAGTCGTGGGGATCCGCGTGGTGCGCGGCTACGACCGGCCGCGGGAGGCCGGCGGCACGCGGGTACGGCCGCGGTTGGCGGGTGTGCTGCTGCTGGTCATGACCCCGGTGCTGGTCTGTTACACGGTCGTCTCCGGCTGGGTCGCGGCGACCCGGGCGCAGGCCATCGGCGAGTCGGCGCCCCTGACGGACCTGGCCGACATCGGCAACGCCGGGTGGGGCCTGGTCTCGGTCCTGGTCGCCCTCGGTTGCGTGGCGCTGGGGTTCGCGCTCATCACCCGCGGCCTGAGCCGGGCAGCGGCGGCCACCCTCGGCATGACCTACGTCGGCGCGGGTGTCGTGCTCGGTGCGCTGACGTTGATCCTGGTGCTGGCGCTGCTGGTCGTCGACCCCCGCGCGGGCGTCGGCTGGGTCGTGGCCGGGTTCGGCGCGCTGGTCGGGTTCGCCTGTACGGTCTTCGGCTGGAACCTGTCGGTGGCCAACCGGGCGCTGTGCCTGTTGATCAGCGGGCCGGCGGGCGTGGGTCGTGACGTGCGCCTCGGCCCGGGGTGGCGCACCGTGGTCCTGGTCGGTCCGGAGAGCACCGACCGGGCCAGAGTCGTGATCAGCTCGGCCGGCGCGGTCGCCAAGACGATGGTCCGCGTCGATCGCCTCACCCGTAACCCGTTCCTGCCGCGCACCCTGGTGTGCCGGGCCGAGGAGTCGGCCTACCGTCCCACGATGGCCGCGCTCGCCTGGGGCAGTCCGGTCATCGTCGTCGACGTATCTACGCCTACCGATCGCCTGGTGGAGGATCTGGAGACCCTGGGCGGGTGGCGCGGGGGCCGCGGTCGCAACAGCGTGATCGTCTGCACGCAGGCGACCGCGGAGGCCTATCTCGCCACGCAGTCGGACGACACCAGCCCCACGGCCCGGGTGGCCGCCCTGCTCGACGGGCGGGACGTGCTGGTCTACGGCGGCCCCGCGCAGCGGCGCGAGTTCGCCGAGTCGCTGCGCAACCGTGCCGAGGCGGTGCTCATGGCGCCCTCCCGGGTCGCCACGATCGTGGCGACGACCTTCTCGGCGGACGCCAGCGGGGCCGCCGCCGACGGCGAGGACGGCACCTGAACCCGCCGGCGGGAGGACGGACGCGGGTCGTCGACGCGGACGTGGGCCCGCCGGCGGTAGTCTCCCGATGATGGACGTGGTCGGGCGGCTGTGGCGGTGGGCCGGCGGTGAGCCGGAGGCGTTGGCGCACCTGGACCTGGTCGACGAGGGGCAGGTGCTGCCGTCGACCTTCGCGGTGACGCGGGCGGCCGCCGCGGCGGTCGGGGCGACGACGCTGGCCGCCGCGCAGCTGTGGCGCGACCGTGGGGGCGCGCCCGACAACCCGCGCGTGCGCGTCGGCGGCCGGGAGTCGGCCGTCGCGTTCCGCAGCGAGCGCTACCTGCGGGTGGCGTTGGAGCCCGGCATCGATGGCCGTACCGGTGACTACCCGACCCGCGACGGCTGGATCCGCCTGCACTGCAACTATCCGGCCCACCGGGAGGCGGCGCAGCGCGTGCTCGGCCCGACCTGGCAGACGGATGGCTGGTCGGCCGAAGAGCTGGAGCAGGCCGTCGTCGACGCGGGCGGGGCGGCCGCGGCCCTGCGCTCGGGACGGGCGTGGGCCGACCATCCACAAGGGAGCGTGGTCGCCCGGTTGCCGCTGATCGGACGGGTCCGGTTGGGCGTCGAGGGCGCGCCGCTCGCGCCGGCCGCGCGGCCACTGGCGGGCGTACGGGTGCTGGACCTGTCGCGGGTCATCGCGGGCCCGGTCGCCGGTCGCACCTTGGCCGCCCACGGCGCCGAGGTGCTGCGCGTCGGGTCCGACCACCTCGCCCTGTTGCCCGAGCTCGTGGTGGACACCGGATTCGGCAAGCGCTTCACCCATCTGGACCTGCGCCGCTCCGAGGGGCGCGACGCGCTGCTGCGGCTGGTGGCGCAGGCGGACGTGGTGGTGCAGGCGTACCGCCCCGGCGCGTTGGCGCGCCTGGGGCTGGCACCCGAGCAGCTCGCGGCGGTGCGACCCGGACTGACCGTGGTGGACATCTCGGCGTGGGGGCAGGCCGGGCCGTGGCGCGAGCGGCGCGGGTTCGACAGCCTCGTGCAGATGGCGTGCGGGATCGCCGACGAGGGCCGGATCGCGGCGGGCGATCCCACCGGGCCACCGCGGCCGTTGCCGGCGCAGGTGCTCGATCACGCCACCGGCTACCTCGCCGCGCTCGGCGCGATCCAGGCGCTGCGTCACCGGCACGCCACCGGCGGCGGCAGCCATGTCGTGGTCAGCCTCGCCGCCACGGCGGCATGGTTGCAGGGGTTGCCCCGAGTGCCCGACGGCCTGGCCGTGCCCGATCCCGGACCGTCCGATGTGGAGGATCTCTTGCTGCGCGACGAGACGCCGTACGGTCTCGTGACGCACGTGCGGCCACCCGGGCACATCGACGGCGCCCCGCTCGGTTGGGCGATCCCGCCCTCCCGCCCCGGAGCCGACCCGCCGTCGTGGTCCACCCCCTGACCGCCGACGCGGACGAGGGCCGCGAGCCGGACGGCCCACGACCCTCGTTCGCTCGGGCGGTGTCTCACGCGGCCGGGATGAGACCGTTCGGGTCGAGCACGAACTTGGTCGCCATGCCCTGGTCGAAGGCCTGGTAGCCGGCCGGCGCCTGGTCCAGCGGGATCACCTGGGCGTTGACGTTGCGCGCGATGGCGGTCCGACCGGACAGGATGGCGTTCATCAGCTGCCGGTTGTAGCGCATCACCGGGCACTGTCCCGTGGTGAACGACAGCGACTTGGCCCACCCGAGGCCCACCCGCAGCGACAGCGATCCCTGCCGTGCCGCCTCGGTCGGTGCCCCCGGGTCGCCGGTCACGTACAGGCCGGGGATGCCGACCTGGCCGCCCGCGCGGGTCGTCTCCATGAGCGAGTTCAACACGGTCGCCGGCGCCTCGGTGGCGGCCTGCTCGCCGTGGCCGTGGGCCTCGAAACCCACACAGTCCACGCCGCAGTCCACCTCGGTCTGCCCGTGCAGGATCGCCGCGAGCTGGTCCTTGGGCTCACCGTCGGCCACGTTGATGGTCTCGCAACCGAAGCTGCGCGCCTGCTCCAGCCGGTCCTTGTTGGTGTCACCCACGATCACGGTGGCGGCGCCCAGCAGGAAGGCGGCGGTGGCCGCGGCCAGGCCCACCGGTCCGGCGCCCGCGATGTAGACCGTCGAACCCGTGGTGACCCCGGCGCTGACGCAGCCGTGGTAGCCGGTCGGGAAGATGTCCGACAGCATCGTCAGGTCGCGGATGCGGGCCAGCGCCTGGTCCTTGTCGCGGAACCGCAGAACGTTCCAGTCGGCGTAGGGCACCATCACGTACTGCGCCTGCCCGCCCCGCCAGCCGCCCATGTCGACGTAGCCGTAGGCGCCGCCGGGCCGAGCCGGGTTGACCCACAGGCACAGCCCGGTCTTGCCCTCCTTGCAGTTGCGGCACCGTCCACAGGAGACGTTGAACGGGATCGAGACGAGGTCGCCCACCCGCAGCCGCTCGACGTCCTCGCCCTTCTCCACCACCTCGCCGGTGATCTCGTGGCCGAGGATGAGGCCGGGTGGCGCCGTGGTCCGCCCGCGCACCATGTGCTGGTCGCTGCCGCAGATGTTGCTGGAGACCACCTTGAGGATCACGCCGTGCGGGCACTCCCGGTTGACGTTCTCCTCCGGCACGCCGGGGCCGGCGCGCAGCACCAGTTCGGGGTAGTCGACCGTCTCGACGGTCACCTTCCCCGGCCCCTGGTAGACCACCGCACGGTTGCCGGTCATGTCATGCCCCCTTGGTGAACGCCATGGCCGCGGCCTCGGCGACCGCCTGGTCCTGCTTGCCGTCGCCGCCGCTGACACCGACCGCGCCGACCACCTCGCCGTCCTTGAGCAACGGCATGCCGCCGGCGAAGATCATCACGCGTCCCTGGTTGGAGGCGTGGATGCCGTAGAACTGCCCGTTGGGCTGGGAGTTCGTCGCCAGCATGTCGGTCGGCGTGTCGAAGGCCCGGGCGGTGAACGCCTTATTGATCGAAATATCGATGCTTCCAATCCAGGCGCCGTCCATCCGCTCGTGCGCGATGAGGTTGCCCCCGGCGTCGACCACCGCGATGTTCATGGGCTGGCCCATCTCCCGGGCCGCGTCCTCACCCGCGGCGATCACGCGCTTCGCGTCGTCCAGGCTTGCCGAGCGCATCTGCTTCATCAGTCCCACCTGCCTCTCTGGTGGCCCCGGGGCGCCTGCCGTCGCGATGCCTCGCTCCCGACGGGCTGCGATGCCTCGCTCCCGGACGGGCCGCGTCCGTGTGTGGGCCACTGTCGTGACGATCGGGTTCGCCCGGTCACGCTACGCCTGCCCCGGGTGGGCATGGCGGCGCTTGGCCGAACAGCGCCGACCCGCCGGGGCGCCCCGTCGAAGTCACGCGCCGCGCGGTGCCCGTGATACCACCGCGAGCGGGGCGTCGAGCCGGTGTCGAGCGACCAGCCGGTGTCGAGCGACGGGACGTGTGTCGAGGGAGGGGATCAGCGCAGCGAGTCGTAGGCGGCGAGCCAGGCGTCGGCGAGCAGGCGGTGCCCCAGTGGCGTGGGGTGCACCCCGTCGGCGGCCACCATCGTCGGCCCCCGCACCGCGACCACCTCGTCCATCAGCGACTGCACCGGTACGAACGCGGCGCCGTAACGCTGCGCGAGGTCGCGGACCAGAGCCTGCCGGGGCGCCAGATCCTCGCGGATGAACGAGTATCCCTCGCCCCACCGCAGGCTCGGCAGCACCGCCTCGACGAAGAACGGCTCGACGAGAATGACTTCATCGATGCCTGCGGCACGGCCGCGGTCGAGCAGGTCGACGTAGCGCTCCTCGAAGAGCCGGTACGGCGTGGGCCGCCCCTCGAAGAACGCGACCAGGGTGTCGTTGATGCCGATCGCGATGGACAGCACGCGCGGAGCGTGGTCGAGCACGTCGGTCTGCCAGCGTTCGACGAGGTTGCCGACGCGATTGCCGGCCACCCCGGTGTTGATCACCGTGCCCGGTGTGCCCCGCTCGCGCAGGGCCCGGGCGACCATGTCGACATAGCCGTAGCCGAGCCCGTGGGCGTCGGCCAGCCGGTCGCAGTCGGTGATGCTGTCGCCGGTGAACAGGATCGTGCCGCCCGCCCCGCCCGTCGACCCCATGACCGCAGGCTACCGACCGGCGCCGGAGCGCGCCGCCGTACGCCAACGGCCCGCCGAGCCAACGGGCCGCCCGGCCGCACCGGCGGGGCCCGAATTCGTTTGTGCGGCGCGGGTCACAGCCGGCAACCTGGGAGTCCCGGGGGTGACCGCCGGCCGGGAACATCACGAGGCGACCTGATCGGTCGCGTCGTTCTCGACAGGTCATGGGGGGTGAAGGCGTTGCAGCTCCTGCGTGACCTGTGGGCCACGTCGCCCCGGCGGACCGGCGCCGTCATCGCGCTCATCCTGCTCGCCGGCGCCTCGTCGGCACTGACCGCGCCGCTGGCCGGTCAGGTGCTCGTGCACCGCTCGACCATCGTGTTCGTGCTGCTCGCCGTGGCGATCACCCTCTTCGTGGTCAGCGACGTCCTCATCGGGCTGCTGCTGGCGCGCCTGACCGCCGACTGGACCGCCGCGCTGCGCCGGTCGCTGTGCCGGGTGGCGCTCGGCCAGCCGCTGCCCAGGCTGGAGACCACGCCCGTCGGCGAGCTGC
>Ga0164243_10001060_pt1 | contig 47481 bp, 34 predicted proteins | sample OricompcompostOP_FD_108781 | JGI IMG/M metagenome (GOLD analysis project Ga0164243, IMG submission 108781) | Organic Plus compost microbial communities from Emeryville, California, USA - Original compost - Organic plus compost (OP) | ecosystem: Engineered > Solid waste > Mixed feedstock >...
CCTTCGGCGCCGTCACCCGACGCTTCACCTCTCGGCAGGCGCTCATCATCGGACTCGGCGGCGCGCTGATCGTCGCCGCCGCCGGCGCGCTCCTCGCGGCGGCATGGCTCGACGTCGCGTTCACGAAGGCGACGATCGTTCATTGGGACGTCGCGACCGCGCGCCGCATTCACGATCTGGTAACTCCGCGCGGTACTCGCTTCTTCGAGACCGTTTCTCGCCTCGGATCGCCGACCACCATGACCTGGCTGACGATCCTCGCCTCCCTGTTCCTGCTGGTCACGCGGCGCTTTCAGCTCGCCATCGTCTGGCTCGCCGCATTCGGCGGCGGCGCGGCGCTGGAGACGCTCCTCAAGGACGCCGTCCAGCGAACGCGGCCGGAATACGCCACGCACTATCTCGCGATCGGGTCGTATAGCTTTCCATCGGGACACGCGACGCTGTCGTCGATCGCGATGGCGATGGTCGTGTACAGCCTCTCGGTGACGAACTACCTGCGCGGCGTCGCGCGGACGATCGCCGCCATCATCGCTGCGCTCTGGGTGTTGCTGGTCGGCACCAGTCGCCTCTACCTCGGGCTCCACTACCCCAGCGACGTGCTCGGCGGCCTCGTGATTGGCGGCGCGTGGTTTCTCGTTTGTGTTCTCGTCGTGAATGTCGCGGTGCGCCGACGGAGTCCGGCACCGTCCAACGGGTGATCAGCCCACCGAGCTCAGACATGAAGCAGCCGATCGTCGGTTTTCATCAGGACGAGGAGGGCCATTGGGTCGCCGATCTGGCCTGCGGCCACACGCAGCACGTCCGGCACGACCCACCCTGGCAGGTTCGGCCCTGGGTCATCACCGAAGCGGGCCGCGAGAGCTTCATCGGCTTCGAGCTCGACTGCGTGAAGTGTGATCGCGGCGAGTGACTTTGCGCGCAAGAATCGGATAGCTGCGCGGTGAGCGCGCGCTCTACGTTGCGTGCATCTTTCACCGAGCGCCTCCCATGACCGCTGTGGCTTTCTCTCCTGACGTCGACTTCCAGCCGAACGATGCGGACCGTTGGCGCGCCGTGCAGTCGCGCGACGCCTCGGCCGACGGCGCGTTCGTCTATGCCGTCACGTCGACCGGCATCTACTGTCGGCCGGGCTGTCCGTCTCGCCGCCCCGCGCGCGAGAACGTCCGCTTCTTCGACTCGCCCGCCGACGCCGCACATGCGGGCTATCGCGCCTGTCTCAGATGCGAGCCGGATCGCGCACCGACACCGTCGGCGACCGACGCGGGAGTCGCCGCCGCGCGACGGCATCTCGATGCCAACCCGGATCGCGTCGTCTCTCTCGGCGAGCTGGCATCGCATGCCGGGCTCAGCGTCTCGCACCTGCAGCGCGCGTTCAAGCGCATCATCGGCCTGTCGCCGCGCGAATACCAGGCCACCCAGCGAGCGCGGCGTCTGAGGGCCCGGCTGCGCGACGGCGACACCGTCAGCCGGGCGTCGTTCGACGCGGGCTACGGATCGAGCAGCCGCGTGTATGAGAATGCTGATGCCATGCTCGGCATGACTCCGGCGACGATCCGCCGCCGCGGACAGGGCGCGCGCATCTGGTACACGATCGCCGACGCGCCGATCGGCCGAGTACTGGTCGCGACGACGGATCGAGGCGTCTGCGCGGTGGAGATCGGCGGAACGGACGCCGAGGTCGAGGAGCGGCTCCGCTCGGATTTCCCGAAGGCGACGATCGAGCGCGACGACGAGCGCCACGCAGCGTGGGTCCGAGCCGCGCTCGATGCGGTTCGCGCACCCGATCGCGCCTCGGGCGACATCGCTCTCGACCTCGATGGAACCGACTTCCAGCTGCGCGTCTGGGCTGCTCTGCGCCGCATCCCCGCGGGCGAACGTCGCTCGTATCGCGAGGTGGCGGAATCGATCGGCGAACCGACGGCAAGCCGCGCGGTCGCGCGCGCGTGCGCGACCAACAGGGTGGCGATCGTCGTGCCCTGCCACCGGGTCGTTCGCGGCGACGGCGCGCTCTCAGGCTACAAGTGGGGCGCCGAACTCAAGCAGCGCCTGCTCGACGCTGAATCCGGCCGGCCCGGCACGCTCGACAAAAGCTGACCTGGCGTTTCCCTGCGCGGACGGTAGAATCCCTTGACTGTTGATTTTTCAACACACGAGGGAACCATGCGTCAGTCAACATCTGCCGACCGCGCCGATGCCATTCGGCAGGATGTGCGCTTCGCGCTTCGCACGCTTCGCAAGAATCCCGGCTTCACGACCGTTGCCTTGCTCACACTGGCGCTCGGTATCGGCATGAACGCCGCGATCTTCAGCGTCGTGAACGGCGTCCTGTTGCGACCGCTGGCGCTGGCGCACCCCGACCGGGTCGTGCGCATCGCGCAGGTCGAGAACGTGGATGGCACCGCGCGGCCCGGTGTTGTCTCGCCCGTCAACCTCGACGACTGGCGCGCACGACGTCGTCTCTTCGCGGACATGGGCGGCTACTTCTACCGCGAAGGAATGAGCGGCACCGACCTCACGGGCGAAGGCGAACCGCAGCGCGTCACCACGGCCTTCGTCACGCCCGGTTTCTGGAACACCCTCGGCGTCGCCCCGATGCTCGGCCGTGTACCGCGCGACGACGAGATGGTGCGCGGATCGAACGACCGCCTCGTCGTACTGTCGCACGCCTTCTGGCAGCGGCAATTCGGCGCGGCGCCGTCGGTCGTCGGCAAGCGCGTGACGCTCGGCGGGGATTCATACGAGATCGTCGGCGTGATGCCGCCCTCGTTTCGCTTTCCGAACGCGCGCGCCGAGATCTACGTCCCCTACTCGACGATCCCCGAGGGATCCATCCCGCGGCTACGCGGCGTCAGAATCCTCGACGTCGTCGGTCGGATGAATCCGGGGGTGACCGTCGCACAGGCGAACGCCGAGATGAACGCCATCACACGCGGACTCGCCGAACAGTACGCGGAGAACCGGGACCTTGGCGCCGCGGAAGTCGTTGCACTCCAGGAGGCGGTCGTCGGCAAGGTTCGCGCGACGCTCCTGATCCTTCTCGCGGCGGTCGGGTTCGTGCTGCTCATCGCGGCGGTGAATCTCGCGAGCCTGATGCTCGCTCGCGCGACGACCCGTGAGCGCGAGTTCGCGATCCGCTCCGCGCTCGGTGCTGAACGCGGAAGGCTGGTCCGGCAGCTCTTCACGGAAAGTCTCATTCTCGCGTCGATCGGTGCGGCGCTCGGGCTGATCGTGGCGCAGGTCGGCGGACGGTTGCTGATCGCGCTGTCGTCGCGGCAACTGCCCCGCGCCGAGGAGATCTCGATCGACGGACGCGTCCTCGCGTTCACGGCATTTCTCGCACTGTTCGCCGCGGTGACGTTCGGGCTGTTCCCGGCGTTGCGCGCGGCGTCGCCCGCGTTGCAGCGATCGCTCCGCGCCGGGGCGCGCGGCAGCACCAGCGGGACGAGCGGGCTTCGCAACTCGCTGGTGGTCGCCGAAGTCGCGCTTGCGATGGTGCTCGTCGTCGCCGCGGGCCTCATGACGCGAAGCTTCGTGAAACTCATGCAGGTCGACCTCGGCTTCGCGCCGGAGCGGCGCATCGCGCTCGACTTCACGATCTCCACGACACGCCACCCCACGGACGTGGACCGACGCCAGACATATCAACAAATTCTCGAGCGCGTTCGACAGACTCCCGGTGTCATCGCTGCCGGAGCCGTTCGCGACCTGCCGTTTCGCGGCGACGGAGAGCCGATCAGCTTTCTCGCCGATGGTGTCGCGGCGCCCTCGGAGGCTCAGCGCCCGCGCGCGACGTTGATGTTCGCAAGCGATGGGTTCTTCGACGCGATGGGCATCCCGATCATCGCCGGTCGCGATCTCTCGCCGCAGGACCGTCGCGACGCGCCGATCGTCTTCGTGGTCAATCGCGCGTTCGCGAGGAAGTACTTCGCCGGCGGCAACCCGGTCGGTCGAACCATCAGCCTCGGCGACACGACGCACTACCAGATCGTCGGGCTCGTCGGCGACGTCCATCAGACCGCCATCGACGAGACGCCCGAACCGCGCATCTATGCGAGCGTCTATCAGATCTTCCGCGTCCGCATGAATCTCGTCGTGCGCACGCAGGGCGATCCGACGGCGATGATCAAGCGCGTCACCGACGCGGTTCACGCGGTGGATCCGCAGCAGCCGATCACCGCGAGCTTTGCTCTGGAAGACTTGGTTGGCGATGCGGTCGCGAGGCCTCGCCTCCTCACCATTCTGCTCGGCCTCTTTGGCGTGATGGGCCTCGTGCTGGGCGCGCTCGGCCTGTACGGCGTGCTAGCCTACCTCGTGAACCAGAGAACGCGGGAGATCGGCGTTCGACTCGCGCTTGGTGCGCAGCCGCGCGAGATCCTTCGAATGGTGCTCAATCGCGGGCTCGCGCTCGCGAGCATCGGCGTGGCGCTCGGCGTGGCCGGCGCGCTGGCTCTCACCCGCGTCATGCAGGGCGTGCTGTTTGGCGTGACGGCGACCGATCCGCTCACGTTCGGCGGTGTCGCGACGATTCTCCTCGTCGTAGCCGCGGTGGCGAGCATCATTCCCGCGTGGCGCGCAACCCGTGTGGACCCTCTCGAGGCGTTGCGCGCCGAATAGTGTCAGGCACGCATCGCTTCGACCGGATCGATGCGCGCCGCTCGCCGCGCGGGAATCGCCGCGGCGAGAATGGCGGTCGCGAGCAGCACAGCGACCGTCCCGGCGAGCACGAACGGATCCATCGGGCTGACCTCGAAGAGAAGAGACCCCAGCAACCGCGTTCCGGCGATCGCGGCGATCAGACCGATTGCCGTGCCGATTGCCGCGAGCCCGAGCGATTGACGGACGACCAGCCTCGTCACGTCGCCCGCCTGCGCGCCGAGCGCGCGACGCACGCCGATCTCGCCGCGTCGCTGTGTCACGAGGTACGAGATCACGCCGTATAGCCCGACCGCGCTCAGCACGAGGGCGATAGACGCCGCGATGAGCAGCAGCAGCATCGTGAACGACGTCTGCGCCATCGACCGCGCGACGACCACTTCCATCGGCGTCGCGTCGGCGAGAACGGCCTTGGGTTCGATCTGCGACAGGATGGAACGGACCTGCGCGGCGAGGGTGCCGGTGCTGACGGCCGGCGCCTTCACGACGAACATCAAACCGCCGCCGACGTTCCACGGCGGTGATCCCGGCGGAGCGATCAGCGGGAAGAAGGACCACTGACTCGCCCCGCTCTGCAAATCGGTGAATCGCACGTCGTCAGTCACGCCGACGATCGTGAACTGCCCCATCTGGCGGTTGTACGGCTTCATCCAGTGGCCGATCGCGTCGTTGTCCTCCCAGAAGCGCTCGGCGAACGCCTTCGTGACGACTGCCGGTCCGCTTCCCGCTTCGACCATCTCCCAGCTCGGCAGCTGCCCGCGCACCTTGACGCCGAGTGCCTCGAGGTAGCCTGGCGTGTAGATGTGCATCGGAACGCAGTTGCCACTCTCGCCGGCCGAGTTGGTGACGTCGACCAGAACGCCGCTGCAGCCGTCGTTTCCCGTGAGCGGAAGCGCCGAGGCCGCGCCGGCGTGCGAGACACCGGGAAGTGCTTCGACCCGCTTGGAAAGCGTGCGCCAGAACTGCTCGGTCGCCTCGGCGGTGTGCAGCGACGCCGGAGTTCCGATGGTCATGGTGTGCACGCCGGCGGGATCGAAGCCGAGGTCGACGCTGCGCAGCCGGGAGAAGGTCTTCACCATCAGACCAGCTCCCGTGATCAGAACGACCGCCAGCGCGACTTCGGCGAAGATGAGTCCCCTGCGCATCGCGTCTCGCGCTCTGGATCGCGTGACGCCGCGGCTCCCGTCTCGCAGGACGGTGTTGTCGGTCTCCTGCGACGCGAGCGGCAGCAGGCCGAAAATGACGCCGCTCGCGAGCGCAGCGGCGAGACAGAATACCGCGCTGCGCCAGTCGAAGCCAATCTCCGCGAGGCGCGGCAAGGATTGCGGCGCGACGAGAACCGTGACTTTCAGGAGCGCGATCGCGATGCCGATCGCCAGCAGCGCTGCCGCGAGCGTCAAGGTCACGCTCTCGGCGAGCGTGTTGATCGCGATGTGCAGGTTGTCGGCGCCCAGCGCTCGGCGCATGGCGATCTCGCGGCGCCGGGCGTCGATCCGCATCAGGAACAGATTCGCGACGTTGGCCGCGGCGATGACGAGCACGAACGCGACCGCCGCGAACACCAGCCAGAGCGCGCGCACGACAGTACCGCCGACGACATGATCGCGAAGCGGGGAGACGCGCAGCAGAAACCCCGTGCGCTCGAGGAAGCCGCGCTCGTAGACCCGCGGGTAGAGCTCCTGCATCCTGGCTTGGAGCTCGCGCAGCTCGGTCTGAACCGCGGCGACGCTCACGCCCGGCTTCATTACCCCGATGCCGTAGTGAGTATGGTTGTTGATCGGCGGCTCATTCGGGTCGAGGTGGTTGCGATACCACACGTCGGCGCCGCCCTCCGGCATCGCGGCGCCTTTCGGCAGAACCCCGATGATCTCGACCGACATCCCGTCGTCGATGGAGATCCGTCGGCCGACGATCGACGGATCGAGGCCGAAGCGCCGTTGCCAGAACTCGTATGAGATGAGCGCGACGCGTGCCTGCCCGTTGGGATTGAGCTCGTCGGCTGTCGTGAATGCGCGTCCGATCACCGGCTGAAGGCCCAGATGCGCGAATGCATTCGCGCTCGTCTCGATCTCCGAGATCCGTTCGGGCGCGTGCGAGCCATCGCCGTCGAGCACCGTCATGCCCATGTCGTAGAAGACGACGTCCTCGAGCAGCCGGCTGTTCTGCTTGAAGAAGAAATACTGGCCGCGGGAAATGCGAAATTCGGTGCCGGCCTTGAGCTTCGGCCACATCGTGGCGATGTACACCAGCCGGTCGGCATTCGGGTAGGGGAGCGGCCGGAGCACGACGCGGTCGAGCAGCGTGAAGATCGCCGTCGCCGCGCCGAGTCCGAGCGCAAGCGTCAGGATGGAGATGATCGTGAATCCCGGCGACCGCATGAGAGCGCGGGTCGCGTGGCGGATCTCCCGGCGCACCGATTCGAGCAAGGTCATCATGTTTCTCCGTTGAACCATGCCGCGGTCGATCGCGTCGGCTTGCCGCCGATAGTCGTCGTAGTCGCCGAACCGTCGGCGCGCCTCCCGCTCGGCGGCCTCGCGCGAGAGTCCCTCGCGTTCCATCAGATCCTCGATCCGCCCCTCGAGGTGGAAGCGCAGCTCGTCGTCTACCGCCTGGCCACGCCGGCGCGGCGAGTCGGGGAGTCGGAAGACGCGTCTCATGTCGCGCCGCCTGTCTCGGCCGCGATGACCAGCCCGACGACCGCCGTATACCGCTCCCATCGCGACAGCTCGGCGGTGAGCGCCTTGCGTCCGCGGGCGGACAGGCGATAGAACTTCGCCTTGCGACCGCGTTCCGTATATCCCCACTCGGCGTCGAGCCAGCCCTTGTCTTCCATTCGATGGAGCGCGGGATATAGCGCGCCCTCCTCGATGCGCAGCGCGTCGTTGGTGGTCTGCTCGATCCACCGCAGCACGGCGAGTCCGTGCATCGGTCCCCACGAGAGACCCTTGAGAATGAGCAGATCCAGCGTGCCGCGAACGAGGTCCAGCTCTGATTTGGCCATGCGGATGCGGGCGAGGTTCGACCTAAGATTCTTAGGTTATGACAATCCGTCAAGCGAAAGGGTTGCGTCGTGAGCGAGAATCACGATCCGGGCGTCGATCGCGCTCGCGAACGGGGGCAGGCGGAGTCGCCGCGGTCGACCCGCTTCGTGCGCGGCGGATGCGAGATTCGCGTCGGGACGGCCAGTTGGACGGACCGCACGATCACAGCCAAGGGCGCCTTCTATCCTCCGGAGGCGAAGACCCCCGAGGCGCGGCTGCGCTACTACGCGTCGCGGTTCGCGATCGTCGAAGCCGACGCCGGGTTCTATGCGATCCCTGATCGCACGGTGACGAGCAACTGGGTCGGCCGGACCCCGGACGATTTCGTCTTCAATCTCAAGGCGCACGCGTTGATGACCGGCCATGCGACGGAGGTCGCGCGACTGCCGCGCGATCTTCGCGCCGAGCTGCCGGAGACGATCGGACCGCGGGTCTACGCGAAGGATCTACCGCCGGAGCTCCGCGACGAGGTCTGGCGGCTCTTCCGGGTCGCCGCTCGACCGCTCGCCGATGCGGGGAAGCTCGGCGTCATTCTTCTGCAGCTCGCGCCGTGGATCCGGCCGAGCAAGCACACGCCGGCGATGTTGACGCGGATCCGAGAACGATCGGGCGACCTGCCGATCGCGGTGGAGTTCCGCGATCCGTCCTGGATGGCGCCGCGCCTCCGCGAGCGAGTGTGGGCACAGTTGCGCGATCACGGCATCACGTACGTGGTGCCGGATACGCCGCCCGGGACGCCGACGAGCATGCCGATCGCGCCCGCGATCACGACGCCGGAGCTGGCGGTCGTGCGCATGCACGGCCGGCGGAGCGAGATGTGGGGCGCTCGTGAGGCGAGCGTCGTGGAGAAGTATCGCTACCTGTACGACGCAAACGAGCTCGAGGAGTGGCTGTCACTCATCCTCGAGCTCGCGGAAGAAGCGGAACGCGTCCACGTGATCTTCAACAACTGCTATGCGAATTACGGGACGACCAACGCGCTCGAGATGGCGGGACTGATCGAGCGCGGATGAAGTGAATGGTCAGGCCGCTTGGCGGCCGAAGGGCATCCAGATGGGATAGCCGGCCTCGAGCGAACCCACGCACTCGAAGCGGGCAGGCGGGAACCCGAGCACACCGATCTCGAGCGTGTCACCCGTCTTGACGTCGACGTGCTGGCCAAGGGCATCGACGGCGGCCCGGAACGAGTCGCTTTCGATGACTCCCTCTTGGCGGGAGTCCAGCCCGCTCACTGAGAAACTGAACCTGGACATGCGAGACCTCCCTCGGTCAAGGCTAGACAGTGATACCCCGATGAGTTCGCGGCGTTTCCCGCTCACTCGGTGGAGTATCGGCTGGTCCGAATGAAAGTTGTCGGCGGTGGGAAGGGTCGCAGGGAGCGGTGAACGACCTGACCGCAGAGGCCGCAGAGACACTGCCTGAACGCAGAGGACGCAGAGAACTACGGAAAGAAATGACGCGGACTGACTCCGCCGACCAGGCCTCGAATTTTTTCTGGACGACACCGATCTGACCGATCGAAACTGATCGCCACTCGCCGAGAAAGGAGCCAATCCGCACAATCGGTATGATCGGCCACCAGAAGGCGCTCAACTCTGCAGACGAAGAGACAGCAAGGATCCTCCGGATCATGACGATCCCAAAGATCATTCTCCAGATGACGACGTCGCCAGATCAATCACGGAGGCAATTCAGCACCCGAGCAAGCCTGGCATTTTTTCTGGACGACACCGATCTGACCGATCGAAACTGATCGCCACTCGCCGAGACAGAAGCCAATCCGCACAATGATCGGCCACCATAAAGCGTTCAACTCTGCAGACGAAGAGACAGCAAGGATCCTCCGGATCATGACGATCCCAAAGATCATTCTCCAGATGACGACGTCGCCAGATCGATCACGGAGGCAATTCAGGGTGACCCGAGCAAGCCTGGCCTTTTTTCTGGACGACACCGATCTGACCGATCGAAGCTGATCGCCACTCGCCGAGGAAAGAGCCAATCCGCACGATCGCGATGATCGGCCACCAGAACAAAGTCCAACTCGGCCTCGCTCGAAAATACCGACCGAAGATTGGCGTCACGCCGTTCCCGGCGCCCTCTGCGACCTCCGCGTTCGCCTTCCCAGCAATCGACGCCCACAACGCAAACGAGCGACGACCAATCCGGTCGTCGCTCGTCGCGTTCTCACCATGTCGTATCACGACGCGCTCGCGCTTCCCTTCGCTCGCCGTCGTGCCTTCCCTCGATCATGAGTATCGGACCCGACCCTCGATCCTTTAGCGCGCCTCAGCCGCCGGCCCGCACCGAAAGCCGATACCGACCGTGCGGCGACAATCCATTCGCCGCCGTGCCGACGATCGTCACGTAGTAAACACCGGCCTGTAGCGACTGCGATATCCGCGAGCACGCGCTCGACGTCGCCGACGTGAAGTTGTCGCTCACGCCCACGAGCGTTCCATTCGCATTGCTGATCGACATGAACGTGTCGACCTCGATCCCCCACCCGCACGTCCCGGTCACGCCCGACGTCTCGAACACGTAATTGCCCGCGAGCGGGATCGACACGGCATACACATCCTGCGCGTCGGGCGGGCTGACACTGCCGATCACGTAGCCGTTGATCGACAGCGCGTTGGCATGAGTTGCGTCGTCGTTCGGCTCGACCTCGACCGGAAGGCCGAGGTTGATCGCGGTGGTCTTCGCGTTGCCGGGGACGTTGAACACCGTCGGAGACCCGAAGCCGCCCGCCCACGCGAAACGCCGGCCCACCGTCCCGATCACGCCGTCGCCGTCTTCATCCTCGCCCGCCTGCACGAAGTACGCGCCGTCGGTCAATCGCGCGAACGCAAAGTTGCCGTTCGCGTCGGCCTTGGTGGACGCCACGATGCCGCCCGTCGTCGCATTCACGAGACGCAGCATCGTCGACCGCGCCGGCCCATTGCGCTGCATGAGCGCGTTGTACGCGTTCACGATCCCCCACCCGTAGCTGTCGCTGCGCGAGCTGTTGGGCGGGCGCGTCGCGAACGACTCGATCCGCGACCGCAGCTGGGCTGCGGTGAGCGACGGTGTCTGCGCGAGGAGCAGTGCGGCGATCCCCGAGACGAACGGCGCCGCCGCCGACGTCCCATAGCCGAAGATCAGATTCGGACGACCGGTCACGAAATTCCAACCCGGGCCGAGCACGCCGCCGCCGCCATTGTCATCGAGCCGGAAATCGCCCCCAGGCGCGGCCACCGACACGCGCGTCCCCGCATTCGAGTAAGTCGCGAGCACGCCGTCCATCCCGACGGCGGCGACCGCCATCACGCCTGGATACGACGCGGGATATGCCGGGTACTGGTCGTCGACCCCGTCGTTGCCCGACGACGCAACGATCAACGAACCGGCGTTCACCGCCGCGGCGACGGCACTCGCCAGCACCGTATCGCTCCCATAGCCGCCGAGGCTCATGTTGATGATCGGCGCGCGTGTGGTCTGGACCATCGCGCCGCCAGCACCGACGGCCGGCAACCCGGCCGCATAGAGGACGCCCTGCGCGATGTCGAAGTAGTTGCCTCCGCCCGTGATATCGAGGACGCGGATCGGACGCATCTTCACCGTCCAGTTCACGCCCGCCATTCCAATTCCCTGATTGCCGACCGCCCCGATGATCCCCGCGGTCCACAAGCCGTGATCGCCCGCGGTGCTGTGAAACCAGCACTGCAGGGTCGGATCGAACTCGAGATCGTCGGGATCGGTCGGATCGGGATCGGGCCCGTCGCCGTCGCCGTCGGTCGACACGAGATTGCCGCTGCCGTCGCAGAACGGCTCCGGCGTCGTGAGCGTCAGCGGCGTCACGAAGTCGTAGCCGTCGGTGGTAAGATTGCCCATCGTCGGATGCGAGAACTGCACGCCCATGTCGATGACCGCGACGGTCACGCTCGCGCTTCCGGTCGTGATCGCCCACGCGCGCGGCAGGTCGATCATGTTCGATGACCAGCTTTGCAGGTAGTACCCACCGTCGTTCGGCAGACGCGTCGCGACGCTCGCCGCATCCACCTCCCGCGAACCGCCACCCAGCACGGCCCGTTCGGCGACGACGGCGCGAGATGCCCGCGTGCGGATCGAGAGCCGTGCCTCATGCTCCACCCACGCGACCGCGGGATCGGCCGCGAGCGCTCGCATTGCGATCGCCGCCTCGGCGCTGTCCGCGAACGACAGCCGCGCGGCGAGTAGCGCCGGCGACACCCTCACGTCGCGCACCGCACGGCCCGCGAGCACCGCGTCGAGCCGAGCGCGCAGCGTGGTCGACGCCGCGCGTGCCGTCGACAGCGAGCGATATGCGGCGGAACCCGCGGCGGCGACGCCGACGACGTCGCTCCTGAACCCCACGACGATGGCGGTCGCCGAGCGAAGCACCCGTGGCGACGCCGCGAGCATCGGCGACGCATTCGAGAGCCGGCCCGTCGACGTGCGGCGTGAGAACGTCGGCGCGAACGCCGAACCGGTCGTATTGATGGTGACGGTGCCGCTGATCGTCGGGCCATTGCTCGCGACGAACGCCGCGGACGCGCCACCGATCGCACTGCTCGTGACGGTCACGACCTGGTCGCCGATCGCCGGCGCGAGCGTCCACGTCACCGACGATTTCCCCTGATTGTCGGTGGTCGTCGCGGTTGTCGATAGACTGCCGCCGCCGCGCGCCGACCAGTCGAGCGGCGTGCCGGCCACTCCCCGCCCGGATCCGTCGAGCACCTGAACGACGAGCGACGAGTCGAGGGCAACCGACGGACTGCCGGTCTGATCGTTGCCCGACACGATCACGATGCTGCGTGGTTCGCGCGACCCCGACGTGCTGTCGTGGCAGGCCGCGACCAACGTGGAGAGACCAGCGACTGCGACGATCCGGCCAACGGCGAAGCGGAGCATCATTCGAATTGTCTCATTTGGAGCCGGCGGACAAGACCGCCGGCACGTCGGGCGTCGCGGCGAGGGCGGACGCTACTCGCCGTAGGGCACCCAGATGTTCTTCACCTGCGTCGCGGCCCGCAGAAACTCCCGCCCCTCACCCTCGTCCCGGTCGAGCCAGTCCCGATCGTCCAGGAACGTCCAGGTGCGCTTCATATTCGATGCCGACGCGAACTCCACCGCCCTCGCGCCGTCCCGCGCTCCCACGTACCACACGGCGTCCACATCGTCGTGCTCGGCGAGTACCGTCGCGAGCGTGTCGCGAGCGCCGGTCACGATGTTGATCACTCCGGCCGGCACGTCGGACGTTTCGAGAATACTATAGAAGTCCGTCGCCGAAAGCGGATGCGGCTCGGACGGTACGACGATGGTCGTATTGCCCATCGCGATCGCCGGCGCTACCAGCGACACCATCCCCAGGAGAGGGTGTGTATCGCCGCACGCGATTCCGACGACACCGATCGGCTCGTTCATCGCCAGGGCTACGCCGCGAATCGGTACGTTGTGCACCGCGCCGTCATACTTGTCGGCCCACGCACCGTAGCTGAACAATCGCGAGATGGACGCGTCCACTTCCGCCGCCGCGTTCCGTCGGCCGACCTCGGTCATTGCGTCGATGCGGGCCGCGAACTCGTCCGCGCGCGCCGCGAGGTTCTCCGCGATGTAGTAGAGAATCTGGGCGCGGTTGTGCCCCGTGGCGCGCGACCAGCCCTTCGCCGCGTGCGCTGCTTCGACCGCGTTGCGGATATCCTTGCGATTGCCCTCGGGCGACTCGCCGACCGTCGCGCCTGACGGCGACTGGATGCGCCGCGTGTACGCGCCATCGGGGCGAGCCTGCTTGCCGCCGATGAAGAGCTTCGGTGTGCGATCGATCGCGGGACTTTCGCTGCTGCTCCCACGCGCCGCCGACTTCGCGCCGGCGGCGGCCCGGGAGGGTGCCTGCTTGACGCGACGTGACGCCGCGCGCCCCGTCCCACGGGACCGCACCAGATACTCCCACATCCCTTCCTTGCCGCCCTCGCGCCCGAACCCGCTCTCGCGATAGCCGCCGAAGCCCGCCGATGCGTCGAAGAGATTCGTCGAGTTCACCCACACCACACCGGCCTTGATCTTCGGCGCGATGTCCAGCGCGAGGTTGATGCTCTCCGTCCACACGCTCGCCGCGAGCCCGTACGGCGTGTTGTTCGCCAGCGCGACCGACTCCTCCGGCGTCCGGAAGCTCATCGCGACGAGCACCGGCCCGAAGATCTCCACCTGCGCGATCGTCGACGACGGCTGCACGTCGGTGAACAGCGTCGGCGGATAGAAGTAGCCGTCGGTCGGACAGGCCCACGACGGCTGCCACATCGTTGCGCCTTCGTCCACGCCCTGCTGGACGAGCCCCTTGATGCGCTCGAGCTGGACGGGTGCCACGATCGCGCCCATGTCGACCGCCTTGTCCAGCGGCGATCCGACGCGTAGCCGCTCCATCCTCGCTCTCAACTTCGCGATCAGACGATCCTGAATGCTCTCCTGCACGAGGAGCCGTGAACCCGCGCAACAGACCTGGCCCTGGTTGAACCAGATCGCATCCACCACGCCTTCGACCACACTGTCGAGATCCGCGTCGTCGTAGACGATGAACGGGCTCTTCCCGCCCAGCTCGAGGCTGAGCTTCTTGCCGCTGCCCGCGGTCGCTTTCCGAATGATGCGCCCCACTTCAGTCGATCCCGTGAACGCAATCTTGTCGACGTCGGGGTGGTCGACGATCGCCGCGCCGGTCTCACCGTGGCCGTTCACGATGTTCACGACACCAGGCGGCAGACCGATCTCGTCGACGATCTCCGCAAACGCCATCGCGGTCAGCGGCGTGAACTCGGCCGGCTTGAGCACGACGGTGTTTCCCGCCGCCAGCGCCGGCGCGATCTTCCACGCCAGCATGAGCAGCGGGAAGTTCCACGGGATGATCTGGCCGACGACGCCGACGCCCTCGTAGCCGGCGAACTCGGTCTCCAACAGCTGCGCCCAGCCCGCGTGGTGGTAGAAGTGCCGCGCGACGAGCGGTACGTCGATGTCGCGCGTCTCGCGGATCGACTTGCCATTGTCCATGCTCTCCAGCACGGCGAGGAGCCGCGAGTGCTTCTGAACGCCGCGCGCGATGGCGTACAGGTAGCGCGCGCGTGCATGGGCAGAGAGTGCCCTCCATCCCGGCAGCGCGCGTTTCGCCGCGTCGACCGCCGCGTCGACGTCGTCCGTCGTGCCGTTGGTGACGCGCGCGATGACCTTGGCCGTCGCCGGATTCACGACGTCGAACGTGTCCCCCGGCTCGGTCCACGCGCCATCGATGTAGTGGCCGAACACGCGCTCGTGCTTGCCCAGCCAGGCGAGCGCCTCTTTGTCGCTCTCCGGCGCCGGGCCGTATTCCATCGTCTTGAAGATCTCAGCGACTGTCGACATGAGAGGGTCCAGAATTTCGAGAAGAGTCCGGCGCGTTTGGCGGAGTGCGAGATGCGAGGAGACACTCCACTCCGGGGACGCAAAGACGCAGAAAAGCTAGAGAAAGAGGGGGAGGACGATCACCGACGTCGTGACGACGCGGCCTACGGCATCGGGTGGCGGTGCGCGGCGGCGTACCGCCCCGTCACGAAATGCTCCAGTTGGCGCTCGATGTCGGTGAGCAGTCCGCTCGCGCCAAACCGGAACAGATCGGGGCGCAACCAGCGATCACCGAGCTCCTCCTTCATGAGATAGAGAAACTCGAGCGCAGTTTTCGCCGTGCGAATGCCCCCCGCCGGCTTGAACCCCACCGCATACCCGGTGTGCTCGAAGTACTCGCGGATCATTCGGCACATCACGAGGCCGAACGGAAGCGTCGCGTTGACGCCTTCCTTCCCCGTCGACGTCTTGATGAAATCCGCTCCGGCCTGCATCGCGACCATGCTGGCGCGCGCCACGTTGCCCAGCGTCCCGAGCTCCCCGGTCGCCAGGATCGCCTTCATGTGCGCATCGCCGCACGCCTCGCGAAAACGACGCACCTCGTCGTACAGCGCCTCGTAGTTGCCCGTGAGCACGTGCGCCCGCGTGATGACGATGTCGATCTCCTGCGCGCCGGCTGCCACCGAAGCGTGAATCTCCTCGAGGCGCTGCTCCATCGGCGACAGCCCGGCCGGAAAGCCGGTCGACACCGCCGCGACCGGGATCCTGGTTCCCTCGAGCGCCTGCTTTGCCGTCGACACGAACGTGTGATAGACGCAGACCGCGCCTACCGTAACGTTCAACTTCCCAACGCCGAGTGCGTCGACGAGATCGTCGCGCAGGGGATGTCGCGCTTTGGCGCAGAGCCGTCTGACGTTCCCAGGCGTGTCGTCGCCGGACAGCGTCGTGAGATCCATCAGCGTGATCGCGCGGAGCAGCCAGGCCGCCTGCCACTCCTTCTTCACCGTGCGGCGGGTGCCAAGCGTGGCCGCGCGGCGTTCGACGGCACTGCGATTCACGCGGATCGCTCGAACGACGTCGAGGTCGAGAGGCATGCCAGGGTTGCGCTCGACGTGATCGGCCGGAAGAGGACGCGGCTTGGAGACGAGCGTGAGATTCGGCTTGGCGGTCATGGGACAGGTCTCATGCACAACAGATGAGTCCGAGCGATTCGCCCGGGCATTGAATGTACCGCGCGCGACAGGCAGGCGGTACGAATCGTGTAAATACCTGAATTACCAACAGGTAGAACCCCGAGGCGTGGATGCGAAAAATCGTAGGTGCCCTGATCGCTCTGGCGGCCGTGTCCGCCTGCAGAAATAGACCGGTGTCCGTCGTCACCCCCGAAGTCGCGAGCGATGCCGCGGACCTCTCGCCGCTCTCGACGGCCGGCGACACCTCCTGGCGCGCATCGGCGCTCGCCGACGTGCGCGAGCATGAAAGTGCGGCCCACGGCGCACCGCGGTCGACGGCCGGCAGCTACGTGCCGCCCGCGACGACCAGGCGCGCCGAGCCGGCGCCGGCCGTCCGCGGCTTCGCCGCGATCTCTCCGGAGACCCTGAACGAGACGCCGACCGACGAGCTGCTGGCCGACGACGACGGCCCCGGCGTGCTTCGGACGCAGGTCCTCCTCGACCGTGCGCGCTTCTCGGGCGGCGTTCTCAACGGAAAGGCCGGCCAGAACCTGTCCAAGGCCGTGATGTTCTTTCAGGAGGAGAACGGGCTCCCCGCGACCGGCCGACTCGATCGCGCGACATACGACCGCCTCATCGCCACCGTCGGCAACATCGACGGCGTCGTCCAGTACACCCTCACCCGCGACGACGTCAACGGACCGTACTACTGGATTCCCGCCAGCGTCTACGAGCAGGCGGATCTTCCATGCGAGTGCTACGCGTCGGCGTTAGAGATGATCAATGAGCGCTTTCACACGGTGACCGACGTGCTCCGGAAGCTCAATCCGACCGTCTCGTGGAACAACCTCACCGCCGGTCAGACGATCTGGGTGCCGAACGTCGTTCCCTTCAACGCCAACAAGCTCACGAAGGAACCGGGGATCAAACCGATCGCGAAGATTCACGTCGCCAAGAGTGGCCGGTACCTCCACGCGCTCGCGGCGGACGGATCCATCGTCTACCACTTCCCGACGACGGTCGGCTCCGAGTACGACCCGTCCCCGACGGGGATCTACCGCGTATCGGGCGTGCAGTGGCACCCGGTCTTCCACTACAATCCGGCGCTCTACTCCGACGTTCCTGACTCGCGTCCACGGGCGACGCTGCCTCCCGGCCCGAACTCGCCGGTCGGTGTCGTCTGGATCGCGACCTCGAAGGAGCATGTCGGCATTCACGGCACGCCGCTCCCTCACACGATCGGGCTGGTCAGCTCGCACGGCTGCGTGCGACTCGCCAACTGGGACGCGGCGCGCCTGGCCGCCGCGGTGCAATCGGGCGTCGTCGTGGAGTTCGTGAAATAGCAGCGGAGCCGGCAGCCCCGCCGCATTCGCCGACCGGCGGCGGGGCCTTAGCCTTCAGGGCATCACCTCCATGCCCATTCGATATCGTGCCCACAGACGCCGACTCGATCTTCCTCGACGACCTCACGGTTGGTCAGACCTTCACGAGCGAAGAGCACCAGCTCGACCCCGAACAGGTGATCGCGTTCGCGCGGCAGTTCGATCCGCAGCCGTTTCACCTCGACGAAGAGGCCGCGAAGCGGACGTTCTTCAAGGGGCTCGTCGCGAGCGGCTGGCACACCGCCGCGATCACGATGAAGCTGCTGGTCAGCGGCGGCGCGCCGATCACCGGCGGCGTCATCGGCGCGGGCGTCGAGGTCGAGTGGCCGCGGCCGACGCAGCCCAACGACCGTCTGCACGTGGAGAGCGAGGTCGTCGACATCCGTCCGTCGCGATCCAAACCGGACCGCGGAATCGTCATCCTTCGCACGAAGACGATCAACCAGGACGGCGAGGTCGTTCAACTACTGACCTCGCGCCTCGTCGTACCGCGTCGTCCGGCCGACGCCGTGGGCAACGAAGAACGGAAATGACCGGTTCCGCGGTCCTCTGCGGCCCTCAGCGTCCTTCGCGTTCGTCTTTCTGTCGTGAGAGCTACGGACCGTCCTGACTCGCGACCGGACGCCCCGCCGAGTCGACCACCACCACCGGTGCGATGTTCGCCGCGCGCAGCACCGGCTCGAGCACCTTTCGATCGCCCGTCACCACGATCACGAGATGATCGAGGTCGATGTACTTCTGCGCCGCCGCGGCGACGGCAGGCACGGTCACGGCGCCGACTCCCGCCGCATACTGCGCCAGGTAATTCGGCGGCAGATCATCGCGAAGAGCATCGACGATGCGGGTAGCCACTGAGTCCGGACCATCCGTCTTGGTCCACAACACGCCGACGCGCGACGTGATGGCGTTCGTGAGCTCGCCCTGCGTCACGGACGACGGATCGCGCAGACTACGGAGCAGCGCGATCCACTCGGTCAACACCGAGTCGGCCTTGGACGCGGCAACAGTGGTGGATCCGAAGAACTCCGACGGACGCGAAGCAGGCTTCCACATGACGCTCACGACGCCCGAATACACGAGCGCGCGGCGATCGCGCAGCGCGCGGATGAAGCGCGACGATGCGATGGTCCCCAACACCTCCGCCGCGAACGCGTCCGGCGCATCGCGGCGCGGACCCACGTTGCCGGCGTAGATGTACGTCGCGTCGCCGCCGACGTCGCGGAGATAGATGGTGGTGGGCTTCGGCGCGGGCAGCGTCGCAACCGGTTCGGCCGCGGTCGCCGCCTTGCGCCAACCGCCGAACACGCGCGTCGCGGCCGCGAGTGCATCGGCATCGCGCACATCGCCCACGATCACCAGCGAGATCGTGCTCGGCCCGACGTGCGCTTCGTAGAACGACACCACGTCGGCGCGGGTGATCGCACTGACTCCGGCGTCGGTCGCGTTCTGTGCGCGCGCGACCGCATCCTCTCGCCCATCGAGGAGGGCGTAGAAAAGGGCTCGCGCTGGCGTCGATGCCCGCGAATTGATCGTCCGGTAGCTCGCGGCTTGCGCCGCCTTTCTGCGCTCGATCGCCAGCGAGTCGAACGACGGGTGCATGAGCATGTCACCCATGAGCGCGAGTCCAGCCTCGAACGCCGGCGTGACCGTCGTGAATGCCGTCGGTGCCACCGCGGTTCCGATCCGCGCCGAGGCGGCCGCGAGCTGCGCCGCGCTCTGGTTGGTCGTGCCCTCACTCAACGCCGAGAGCATGACCTGCGTCAGCCCCTCCCTTCCCGCCGGGTCGGACAACTCGTTGACGGCCGGCACGGCGCGCACCGCGACGACCTGGACCGAATGATCCTCGACGACGTACACCCGGAGACCGTTCGCCAGCGTGTGCGCCTGCACCGCCGGGAACTGAAAGGGCCGCGGCGGTGCGGCGGGTGGGCGCGGTGGCTCGCTCTGCGCCATCGCGATCGTCGAGTGGGACACGGCGACGACGGCCGCGAGACTAACGGTGCGGACGAGCCTAGTCATCGGGACCTCGTCGCGTAGGGCGGCGTGGCGTTGGTATACGGCAGTTCCGGCTTGCTGACGAGTTCCAGCTTCCCCGCCGGCACGAGACTCATCACGATGCGCCCGGCGCCGAGGTACTTGCGACGAACCCGTTCGATGTCGGCCGGCGTGAGTGAGCGTGCGCGCATCGCCTGCTGCACGTACGCTGCGGGGTCACCGGCGAAAACTTCGTCATGTGCCAGCGTGTCGGCGCGCGCGGGCCTCGGCTGCAGCGACGTCGCGAGGTGCACCGCGTTATAGCCGTTGTAGAGCGCCAGCTCCTCCTTGGTCACCGGCTGCGACGCGATCGACGCCAGCACGCTGTCAACGAGCGTCTCGATCGTCGTGAGCGCCACGTTGGGACGCGGATGGATCTCGATCTCGAAGATTCCGGCGTGTTGCACGTCGTAGTTCTCGGCCATGACGCGCGTCGCGAGCTGTCGATCCTGCACGAGGAGCTTGGACAGCCGCCCGAGCGCGGTCGGGGGAGCGACGCCTACCGAGGCGAAATGCCCGTCCGACGCGACCCGGGCGAGCGAGAGACACGACGCCAGCGCCAACAGCGCCGCTCGGTCTGGATTGTCGTACGCCGCGCCCGGCCAGACCATCCGCAAGGTCGGAACTGTCTGGCGAGCATCTTCCACGACCAGACGCTTCTCCGCCGAGAGCGAGCTCGCTCCGACCGATACGCGTTGCACTGGCGCTGCCCGCGGAATGTCGCCGAAGTATTTCTCGATCCAGCGGCGAGCGATCGCCGGATCGAAGTCTCCGCTCACCGCGATCACCGCGTTGTTCGGTACGTAGTACGGCCCGCACGCGTCCTTCACGTCCGCGGGCGTGACGTTCGCGAGGTCGGAAAGCGGCGACTGCGCGGCGTTGTTGTACGGATGCCCTTCGGGGAACAGCGCGAACCACACCGCGCTGCGACTTCCCGCCACCTCGAGCGGCGCATTCTCGAAGTTGGCGCGTTCCTGCGCGACCACCGGACGGATCGCCGCGAGGGTGGCGGAGTCCGCACGACTCAGGGCATGGCGGAGGCGATCGCCCTCTGTCCAGAGCACGGTTTCGAGCTGATGGCTCGGCACCGAGACGTAGTAGTGCGTGATGTCCTCGCTCGTCTCGGCGAACCGGCGCGACGTTCCGCCGAGCGATCGATAGAACGTCGACTGCGGCTGCTTCATGTTCGGCGAGCCCTCGGCCATCACGTGCTCGCAGAGATGGGCCATGCCGAAGCGTCCGGGCTTGTCGTCGCGAAAGCCGATGCGATAGAAGACGTCCACCGCGGCGATCGGCGAGGCATGATCGGCGTTGAGAATCGCCGTGAGGCCGTTCGGAAGGACGAACCGCGTGTAGGGCAGCGCTCGCAGGGGCGCCGACGACGCCTGTGCCGTCGCGACCCCGACGTCGAGGGCTGCCAGCGCGCAGAAGATGAACGAACGACGCATTCGTCGATGGGTGAGAGTGTTCGAGCCGTGCGCGCACGGCTCTCCACGATGAGTATCGGTTGAGCCGTGTCGCGACTCAACGCCTCTGCCCTCTCCTCTAGCATCGAACCCCGAGCGCCAACGTTCAACCCCGGTCGGCCAGGATTTCGTCTCGATGCCGCAACGCCGAAGGTCGAACGGTCTCGGCGGCGAGACGGAGTTCGTCCGTTTTTGGCGACATGAATGGGCTGCGTTACGCGCCTGCACGAAACCCGCGTCGCCCGCATCGCGTTGTGTGACAACACGGTGGAAGCCGATCAGCGCAGCGAACACGGCAGGCATGAGCTCTGCCTTCTGCGCGTTCACTCGCGTCTTCTCGCCACCCACCCATTCGAGAGGAATGTATGTTCGCCCGATTCATCGCCCGCACGGCGATGCTCTTGGTCGTCGCCGTCGCACCCGCTTTCGCCCAGGACACGACTGACTGTGGCTGCGCGGTCATTCGCGCGCAGCACCAGCCCAATGCCTTCCAGCGCCGCAGCTCCGGCGTCTTCTCCTTCATCCAGAGCCGGCCGACCGGTGCCTTTGGCGACAACGTGCACTTCGGCTACGGCGGCAATGCCGCCTACATGTTCCGCCTGGACGACGCGGGCATCTTCTCGCTGCGTGCGGACGCCGGCGTTCTCGTCTACGGCCATGAGTCGAAGGAAGTACCTCTGAGCTCGACGATCGGCGGCCGGATTCTGGTCGACGTGTCGACCATGAACTACATCTACCCGCTCACGATCGGACCGCAGATCACGTGGCCGAGTGGCTCGATCCGGCCGTATGCGAACGCCGGCATCGGCGGACAATTCTTCGTCACCCAGAGCAGCGTGAAGGGCTCTGAGAACATCGGTGACTTCGCGAGCACCACCAACTATTGGGACAAGACCGGACTGTGGACGGCCGGCGGCGGCGTCTACATCCCACTCTCGCAGCGCGGGCTCAAGGTCATGCTCGACCTGGGCGCGCAGTTCGTCAGCGGCGGACGCGCGCGTTATCTCAAGCCCGGCAGCATCGAGGACCTGCCCGATGCCCAGCTGCGGATCACGCCGATGGAATCGGAAACCCACATGACGCTGGTGCGCGTCGGCCTGAAGGTCAGTCTCTAGCTCGGAACGAAACGATCCGATACATGGGACTGGACAGATCGCCATTGTTTCGGCATGGTAATGAGCAGCTGCTCATCCTTCCCCTCTCCGGTCCCGATGATCGTTCCCAGTCTGCGCCGTCGCTCGATCGCGATGGCGCTGCTCGTTACCGCGGCGATGGCCGCGGGCGCTCAGACTCCTGATTCGGCGTCAGCGCACACCGCGCCACCCGCCTACCGGAACCGCCTGCTCGGTGTGTACGACATGCGCACCGGCGATCCGATCGAGGGGGTCGAGGTGAGCGACGTTCTTGCTCGCAACACCGCGCTCACGACGGCGACCGGCACCGTCTCGCTCGCGTTCCTGCCCGATGGCGGCGCGATGATCCGCATCCGAAAGGTCGGCTACGCGGTCGAGACGATGGTGGTCGCGATCTCGCCGGTCGACACCGTCCCGCTCACGGTGTTGCTGTCGCCGGCGCAGACGCTTCCCACCGTCGTCACGAACGAGTCGGGCATCACCTACAAGTCAGCCGGGATGCGCGGCTTCGAGGAGCGTCGTCGGGCACCGGCCGGCGGGACGTTCATCGCCGAAGCCGATCTGCGGAAGAACGACGACAAGACGACGCTCGCCAACGTGCTGCGTCGGGTGCCGGGGCTGCAGATCGTGTGCGGGGCGGCGGGCGGCGGCCGCACCGGCGAGTGCTGGGGCGTGGGGCGACGGTCCGCGTCGAAATACGCGATCCTCGGCGGCCAATGCGCCGTGGATCTCTACGTGAACGGCGCGCCGACGATCGACAATGATTTGAACAAGTTCCAGCTCACCGAGATCGGCGGCGTGGAGTACTACGCCGGCGCGGCGGTTCCGGCGCTGTACAACCAGACGGGCTCCACGTGTGGAGTCCTGCTGCTCTGGCTCAGAGAGGACTAGGCCCCGCCGCGGCGGCGAGGCCTGGAACTCTCTGAGGCGTCAGGCCTCCCAGCTCAGCTCCGGCTTACCGAAGTGGCCGTAGTTGGTCGTCTTGCGATAGATCGGCGTCCGGAGGCCGAGGCGCTCGATCATCGCCGCGGGACGGTAGTCGAACTTCCGCACGAAATCCTCGGCGGCCTTCCAGTCGCCGGTGCCGAAGGTGTCGACGCGAACTGACACCGGCTCCGCACGGCCGATGGCGTAGGCCACCTGCACTTCGGCGCGATTGGCGAAGCCGTTCTTCACGACCTGGCGCGCGACGTAGCGACCGAAATAGGCGCCGCTGCGATCCACCTTCGACGGATCCTTGCCGCTGAACGCGCCGCCGCCGTGACGGCCCATGCCGCCGTACGTGTCGACGATGATTTTGCGACCGGTCACGCCGCAGTCCGCCGACGGACCGCCCTCGATGAACTGCCCGGTGGGGTTGACCAGCACTTCGACGTGCGGACCAAACCAGGCGCCGAGGACTTCAGGCGCGAGGCAGCCGGCGATGTAGTCGCGGATCTCGTTCTGCTCGACGTCCGCGGTGTGCTGCGTGGACACGAGCACCGTTTCGACGCGAACGGGCTTGTGGTCCTCGTAGCGAACGCTCACCTGCGTCTTGGAATCCGGCCGCAGCCACGCGCGCTCGCCGTTCTTTCGCGCGGCGGTGATGCGGCGCGCGAGGCTGTGCGCGAGTTGCACCGGGAGGGGCATGAGCTCGGGTGTCTCGTCGCTCGCGTAGCCGAACATGATCCCCTGGTCGCCGGCGCCGCCCGTGTCGACACCCATCGCGATGTCGCCCGACTGCTTGCTGATGAACTGAATCACCTGCACGCCGTCGGCGTTGAAGGCTTCCTTCGGATCGACGTAGCCGATCTCGCGAATCGCGGCGCGCGCGACTGCCTCGTAGTCGACGTTCGTGTTCGACGTGATCTCGCCGGCGAGCACCACCTGCCCGCTCTTGCAGAGCACCTCGCAAGCGACGCGGCTGGCCGGATCGCCCGCCAGATGGGCGTCGAGGATGGAGTCGGCGATGAAGTCGCAGACCTTATCGGGATGTCCTTCGCTGACCGACTCGGAGCTGAACGTGTACGTGCTCATGGCGTGATGTGTCTCCAGCGTGCGCGGCGACTGCGGGGGAAAGTGTAAGAGAAAACGAAAGCGGCCCCGACTTCTTCAGTCGTGGGCCGCTTGTCGCCGGCACGACTTAGACGGGTGTGAACGGGGAGGAAACCCGATGCGCGGCCCGTCAAATCGGGGAAATCGCCGCGCGTTGAAGAAGGTACATTCTGTCACCAATGATCGCCAGAGTGACTTCGCTCACGCACTGGCGGTTTTGCGTTCGAGCCAGAAAACCGGAGCTGCGATGCCCTTCTGTTCGCTTGGACGTGTTCTTCGCCAGACGCCGGCGGTGGTCGCAATCGCCGTCGGCTTCGGGTCGGCCGCCTGCAGCTCCGCCGCCGATCCCGCACCGGGCCCGCGACCGGCGCTTCAATCCCTTCCCCGCCCGCTTTCCGCGCAGGAAGCAGCGATTCGCACCTCGGCGAACGCGTTCTCGTTCTCACTCTGGCGGCAGCTCAATCAGGCTACCCCGGGTGAGAACGTCTTCACCTCTCCGCTCAGCGCGTCCTTCGCGCTCGGAATGGCGCTCGGTGGCGCACGAGGCCAGACGTACGATGAGATGCATACCACGCTCGCCCTTCCAGCGATGGAGCCCGCGGATATCGGCGCGGGCTACAAGTCGCTCATCGGACTGCTGACCTCGCTGGATCCGAGGGTCACGATGGAGATCGCAAACTCCATCTGGTATCGCCGCGGCTTCACGCCCAAGCAAACGTTTCTCGACCGGACGCGCGACGCCTTCGACGCGACCATCTCGCCGCTCGATTTCTCCAACGCGGCGGCATCCCTTGCGGCAATCAACGGCTGGGTGAGCGACAGAACACATCGGCGGATCACCTCGATTCTCGACGAGATCCACGGCGACGATCTGATGTTCCTGATCAACGCCATCTACTTCAAGGGAGGCTGGCGCGAGAAGTTCGATCCGGCGCGAACGTCGAGCGCGCCGTTCCACGGCGTCGGCGGCGATCGAACGATTCCGTTCATGTCCCGCGCCGGCACGATCGCCTACGCCGAGTCGCCGACCTATCAAGCCATCGAGCTGCCATACGGCGACTCCGCGTTCGCGATGACGATCGTCCTGCCCGCTGCGACGTCGAGTGTCGCGGAGGTCGCCGCGTCACTCACGAGCGACAGCTGGGCTGCGCTGACGTCGAATCTTCACACCGCGCAGGTCGAGCTGTGGCTGCCGAAGCTGAAGCTCGAGTGGGAGCGGACGCTCAATTCCGACCTGGAAGCGCTCGGCATGCAGCGCGCCTTCACCGATGCCGCGGACTTCACGGGCATCTCGAGCGACGTGGGCCTCATGATCTCGTCGGTCCGGCAGAAGGCGTACGTCGACGTGAACGAGGAGGGAACCGAAGCCGCGGCGGCGACGTCGGTCGGAATGGTACTGACGTCCGCACCCGTGCGGACCACCGTTCGCGTGGACCGACCGTTCATCTTCGCAATCCGCGAACGACTCAGTGGAACGGTGCTCTTCCTCGCGACGGTGAATCGACTGCCGGGCAATTAGGGAATTGTGATGAGTCCCACGGACCCCGCCAGATCGTCGTCCACTCGCGGGAGACTTGGCGGTGCGACCCACTCGCCGCCGTCGATGCGGATCGCGATCCGGTGCGGGCCTGGCGGGATCGGTCGCTCGAGGGTCCAGCGTGCATCGCGGCGCTCGAGCGTCACCGGCGCCCAGTCCGTGAAGTCGCCGATCAGCTCGACGCGCCTCGCTTCGAGGCCGACCAGCTCGATGCGGCGAACGCGCTCGTCGACGCGGGCAACCTGCACCCTTGGCCGCGTCGCCCGCCGGTCGGCCAGGGACACCCGGGGGCGCATGGCGATCCGGAGGCCGACGCTCGCGTAGCTCGACCGCGGAATTCCACGCACGAAGTCGGCGTTCGCGCGCCCCGCGTCGAGCAGCACGCCGACGTGCGGCGCCGCCCAGAGCGTCGCCGAGACGGACTGCCAACCGTCCGCGCCGCTGAACGTGCCGTTCCTGCCGCGCATACCGGCGCTCGCGCCGATCGACCAACCGGTCCCCTCGTGCCGCCAGCCCGCGCTGAGGTCCTGGTAGTTTGCCGGCGTACGAGAGATGTCGACGAGGATCGACGATTCTCCGAACACCGCTCGAGTGCGAGTGACCGACGCCGCCGCGCTGAATCGCTCGGCGCGGAAGCTCCACCATGCGTCGGCGACGCCGCGCTGGCTGGGAATCGCGACGTCGTTGTGCGACGTCCGCGCCCACCCGCCGCCGAGCGCGAAGCCGCGTACCGCCGTTCCCGCTTGCAGCTGAATGAGAAGGTCCGCGCTGTTGGTCGCGGTGATCGACGTCTGCGTGAACACGCCCACGCCGCCCGTCCCGACCAGCGACCACGAATGCCACGATGGCGTGATCGCCGAACCCGCGGCGACCCACTGGCTGGTGAAAGCCTGCCCGTTGCCGGCTCTCGCGCCGAGCGCGCTTGTTCGCAACAGCGTGTGATCGCCGGCGACGTCGAGCGTCACTCCCGCCGTCATCACTCCGGCGCCGTGCACGTCACCTTGCGTGAGCACCGCAGCGCCGAGGTCGCCCGACAGTTGCCACTGCGCACGGATCCCGCGCGGCGCGATCGATAGGATCGTCAGAAGAATGAGCCGGGCTCGGCGCATTCCCCAAAGTAACGTTCGGGGATCGCGCCTACGGGCGGCCTTTCGGATTGGTCGGCGGTGAGGCTGGCGCCGGACTGAGAGTCAGCGCGTCAGCCGCGTTGGACGACGGCATGCGCGCGAGGAGTGGACGAAGCGTCTCGAGGCGAGTCTCCAACGACGACATCACCGCGGCCCCGGCGGCAACGTCCTGGTTCACCGCATTGCCCAGCGCCACGAGCTGACCGTTGTTGGCCCTCGCCCGCACCAGCCGAGTTACGATTTCGGCCGCCTGCTCGGGCTTCACACCGGTCGCGACGAGTTGGGCCATCACGCCGATCGGCACCGCGACGGAACGTGTCGGCTCAGCCGATCGGATCAGGCGCAGCATGTCGCGCGTGACGCCGTTGACACTCAGCGCACTCTCGCCGGCGGCGATGTCCGCGGGCGCCGACGACGCGCCCAGGGCCTCGCGGGCAACCTGCAGTCGCGCGGCCGCTGCCTGTGCCGCCGCGACGATGCGCGCCGGAGGTGTTCGATACAGCGCGCCCAGTCGCACCTTGGCGATCACCGGCTCGACGGGAAGCCCTTTCGCCTTCACGTCGTCGACGATCCTCGAGAGCTGAACGGCGGTCTCCCGATCGCCGGAATACGCGAGGGAGTCCTGCGCACGCGCGGCACCGGCCGGCGCAAACGCGCCGACGATCGCGAGCGCGAGTGCGAGTGCGCGTCGCATCACGGCTGCCCCACGATGATCACCGACCCTTCGACGCCGAGGTCCGAGTCGCTCGCCTTGGGCGCGCGCGGATCCAGAACGAACAGCGAATCGTCGACCATGAAGCCGTACATGTGCCGGCCGGGAACGATCGGCAGTGTGACCGACCACAGATTGCCGACGCGCGTCATCGCGGCGGCGCTCGGATTCCACTCGTTGAAGTCACCGACCAGCGCTACGCGCTTCGCGTCGCCCCGATCGAGCACGAACTGCCTGGGGATCGGCAGGAGCTCAGTGCCTGCGTTGGCCGCGGGCTGAATCGCGAATGGATGCGCCGACGCAGACGTTTCGGCGGCCGCGGCGGCCGCGGCGGCCATCGTCTGCACCGGTTCCGGCGTGCGCCACAGGGTTCGGCTCACCACGACCCCAGCGATGGCCGCGGCACTCGCGACCGCGGCGAAGCGCCACGCGCGGCCGCGGCGCGCGCGAGGCTCGACGGGCTGGTCGTCTGCCGGCATGAGTCGGGCAGCGGCCGCCGCTTCGACGACTCGCCGGATCGCCGCGGGATCGTTCGCTGGGAGCGTCCTTAGTTCGTCGATGGCGCGGCGGACGATCGGATCGCGATCGAGGTCGCTCATGCGCTCTCTCGCCATCCGGCCAGTTGGTTGCGAAGCGCATCCGCCGCGCGCTTGACGCGCATCTTGAGCGCGGACTGCTTGACGCCGGTCATCCGTTCGATCTCTTCGTACGCGAAGCCTTCGATGTGGTGCAAGAGAAAAATCTCACGATTGTGTTCCGGCACCGCGTCGAGGGCACGGCGCACCGCCGCGCTGAACTCCTGCTCCGCTGCCCGCGACGGATCGTCTGCCGAGACGATCCGGTCGAGCGCGAAGTCGTCGTCGCGACGGCCGCTCTCGCGGATGTGGACCGTGTTCGCGGTCCGGCAGCAGTTGCCGAGGATCAGGAACAGCCAGGGCTCGAATCGCTGGCGTTCCTCGTAGCGGGGGAGCGCGCGATACAACCGGACGAATGCGTCCTGCACGACATCCTCGGCGTCGTCCGGATTCCGGAGCATCGCCCGGGCAAACCGCAGGCAGCGCGCATGATACGCCTCCACGATCGTCGTGAACGCGTCGATGTCGCCGAGCTTGGCGCGGACGATGGTCCTCGAATCGAGGGCGGTAGCCTGTGCGAGGTGCGGCAGAACGGACGGGGTAGGCAGAGAGGCCTCGACCAGCGGTTGCGGAGGCAGAACCAGGGCAACCGGTCGACGGTCACCCTCTCAAAGCTACTCGCGGTCTGGTTTCTGCAACTGTATGCGATCGTCGCCGATGTCTAATGGTTGTTGGTCCAATGCCCAGTCGCCCAATCATCCTGCTGGCAGAAGACAACGAGGACACACGCACCGTGTATTCGTTGATCCTGCGGCACTCCGGGTTTCGTGTCGAAGAGGCTGCTACGGGAATCGAAGCCGTAGAGGTGGCGCGGCAGATCCGGCCGAATCTCATTCTGATGGACATCGGCCTCCCCGGGATCGATGGCTGGCAGGCGAGCCGGCTCCTCAAGTCGGATCCCGCGACGATGACGATCCCGGTGCTCGCTTTCTCGGCTCGGGTCGATTCGACGGCAGATCTCTGTGGCCGTGCGACGTTCGACGGGTACATCCTGAAGCCGATCAGCCCGCTCGATCTGGTGCGGCGTGTCCAGGCCTACATGGGTCTGCTCGGGCGTCGTCATGCGGAGCCGTCCGAGATCAGAGCGATTGAACCGCTCGAGCCGGCGGACGGGCAGACCGAGTTGGCGGTCTGATCAATCATCGGGGCGCGATTCGGGCCGGTCAAAATCCCTCGATCAGAAAGCCCACGCACGCTCGGTTCGACCATGGTCGCGCCTGAATTGCCTCCTCGGTCAGTCTGGCCGCGACGTCATTTAGGGAAGGGATTCTGGGGATCTTCAGTGATTTTGAGGATCCTTTGGTTTGTTTGATCGAGGCTGAGTTGGACTTTTCTGGTTGGCGGATCATACCGATCACGCGGATCAGTTCCTCTCTCGGTGAGGAGATCGATCCGTCTCGATCGGTCAAATCCGTCAATCGGAGAACGTCCAAGCTCCCTCGGCGCGATCTCGGTCGCGCCTGAATTGCCTCCTCGGTCAGTCTGGCCGCGACGTCATTTTGAGAAGGGATTCTGGGGATCTTCAGTGATTTGGGGGATCCTTTGGTTCTGTTGATCGAGGCGGAGTTGGACTCTATCTGGTTGGCGGATCATACCGATCACGCGGATCAGTTCCTCTCTCGGTGAGGAGATCGATCCGTCTCGATCGGTCAGATCCGTCAATCGGAAAACGTCCAAGCTCCCTCGGCGCGATCTTGGTCGCGCCCGAATTGCCTCCTCGGCTGATCTCGCGGCGATGTCATTTTGAGAAGGGATTCTGCGGATCTTCAGTGATTTTGAGGATCCTTTGGTTTTGTTGATCGAGGCGGAGTTCGACTCTTTCTGGTTGGCGGATCATACCGATCACGCGGATCAGTTCCTCTCTCGGTGAGGGGATCGATCCGTCTCGATCGGTCGGATCCGTCAATCAGAAAACGTCCAAGCTTGCTCAGGGCGGTCTTGGTCGCGCCTGAATTGCCTCCTCGGTCAGTCTGGCCGCGACGTCATTTTGAGAAGGGATTCTGGGGATCTTCAGTGTTTTGGGGGATCCTTTGGTTTTGTTGATCGAGGCGGAGTTGGACTCTTTCTGGTTGGCGGATCATACCGATCACGCGGATCAGTTCCTCTCTCGGCGAGGAGATCGATCCGTCTCGATCGGTCAAATCCGTCAATCGGAAAACGTCCAAGCTTGCTCAGGGCGGTCTTGGTCGCGCCTGAATTGCCTCCTCGGTCAGTCTGGCCGCGACGTCATTTTGAGAAGGGATTCTGGGGATCCTCAGTGATTTGGGGATCGTTTGGTTTGTTTGATCGAGGCTGAGTTGGACTCTTTCTGGTTGACGGATACCGATCATGCGGATCAGTTCCTCTCTCGGTGAGGAGATCGATCCGTCTCGATCGGTTAAATCCGTCAATCAGAAAAAGTCCAAGCTTGCTCGGCGCGAGCCTGGTCGCGCCTGAACCGCCTCCAGGGCCGGACTTTCGGCGACGTCACTCCAAATGGATTCGGTCGCTCATTCCGGACGCGGGAAGAACAGCTCATTCCCGTCAGGATCATCGATCTGGAGCGTGTCGTAACCCCACCAGGTTTCCTTCGGGGGCACCGAGCGCTCGACGAGCTCACGCCGGAGATCCGCGAGGGCCTCGGAGGTCAATTCGATGAAGAGACGACCTCGATCCCGTCGCGTGCCATCCTCGGCGAGAATGATCTCGCACTCGCCGTGACTGACCTGGCACACCGTGCCGGCGCCTCCGTCGGAATGCCAGGCCTTTTGAAAGCCCAGCATCTCGACGTAGAAGTTCGCGGCACGATTCACGTCGGCGACGAAGAACACCGGTCGCGTGTACCACCTGTGACTCGTCCTGACGACGGCGCTGTCCTCGGGCATGTGCCTCCCGTGCATTTTCACACCGATCATGCGGACCGTCGACCAGAGGCTCGGCGATCATCCGCATGATCGGTCGAATCCGTCAATCAGAACAAGCCCACACCCAGCGTTACCACGGATCTCAGACGGCGTCCGACAGACTCGTGAAGTTGAAGTCCCGGATCTTGAGCGTCGGCATCACCACGTCGCCGCCCGCCTCCGTTCCGGCGACCCGTACCGACGGACCGATCCCCTCGACGTTGTTCAACATCAACAACGGCGACTCGTTGAACCGGAAGTTCTTGATCGCCTTGGTCACCTTGCCGTTCTCGATCAGGAACGTGCCGTCGCGCGTGAGACCGGTGTACATCACCGTGCGCGGATCCGTCTGTCGCAGGTAGAACAGCCGCGTGACGAGCACACCGCGCGGAGTCGACGCGATGAGATCCTCCTGCGTCTGATTCCCGCCGACGAGCTTCACTGCATTGGTGCCCGCGTCCGGCATCTGCCCTTTCTTCTGTGCCCAGAACCGGCTGTACGTCAGACGCTTCAGCACGCCGTTCTCGATCCACACCACGCGATGTGCCGGCAGCCCCTGGCCGTCGAACACGTTGCTCAGCAGCTGGGGATCGTTGGGATCGGAGAGCAGTGTGATGCGCTCGTCGACGATTCGCTCGCCGATCTTCGTGCCGCCGCCTTGCTTGGAGAACGCGCTGCGCCCTTCGTCGGCCGACCGCGCATCCAGGGCAAAGGCGAGCAGCTGGACGAGGTCACCGACGGCCTGCGGCTCGAGAATCACGGTGTATCGCCCCGGCTCGACCGCGACGGGATTGCGTGACAGCTTCGCCTTGTCGATCGCATGTCGCGCCACGCCCTTCACGTCGAGCTGCGTCCAGTCCGGATGGTCGGCCCCGGCCCAACCGGAACCCGTTCCGTCGGTGGTGCGCACCGTGAGCGTGTAGTTGGTCGACGTGCCGGACTGATACGCGAACAGTCCCTTGTTGTTGCCGACCGCGCTGGCGCCGATGCCCGTCTGCAGGAAGCCCGCTGCCTTGAGGTCGCCCGCCGCCTTGCACGCGTCGATGGCCACCCGCGCCGCCTCGGCGCGCCCCTCGGGACCGAGGTTCGCCGTCGAGTCGAAGTAGCTCTTCACGTCGTCGTACTGCTGCGGCGGGAGCTCGGGCATCGCTTCGGGATCGTCCGGCGCCAGCTTCGCCAACGCCTCCGACTGGCGCACCGCGTTCTCCAGCGCCGCGTCCGTGAAGTCGTTCGTCGAGATGACGGCGTGCTTCGGACCGAACGAGCTCTGGATGTTGAGCGTCGCCGCGGCGATGCCCCCCGCGGTGGAAATTCGATTGTCCGCGAAGCGCACGTTCGCCGAATAGCCACCGCCGACGTTGACGAGAATCGAGTCGGCCCTGGAGAACTTCACGACCTTCTGAATGAGCTGCTGCGCCTGTTCGCGCGTCATCACCCGCGGATCCGCGGCCGCGCTACGTCCTCCACGCATGAGCGTCATGCCTTTCTCCCCGTGTTGATGACGTTGATGTTGCGGAAGCGCGCCGGCACGCAGCCATGGCTCACGGCGCCGATCTGGCCGGGCTGCCCCTTTCCGTCGAAGAAGCTCGCGCCCATCTCGTAGCTCGACTTGCCGCCGATCATGTCCATCGAGTTCCAGAAGTCGGGCGTGCGCATCTGATAGGCGACGTCCTTCAGCATGCCGACGATCTTCCCGCCCTTGATCTCATAGAACACCTGGCCGCCGAACTGCGCGTTGTATCGCTGCTGATCGATCGAGAACGACCCGTCGCCGACGATCCCGATGCCGGAATCCGTCGCCGCGATCAGATCCTCCCACTTCCTGTCCTCGGCGCCCGGAAGCAGCGAGACGTTCGGCATGCGCTGGAACTGCACGCTGCTCCAGTTGTCCGCGTTGCAGCAGCCGTGGGACTTCACGGGCATGTTGTTCTTCTTGTACCACCACTCGAGCCACGGCGCCTGCTCGCGGCTGGTCTGGTAGTCGACGAACATCCCGTCCTTGATGATGAGGAACGAATCGGCCTGGACGCCGTCGTCGTCGTAGCCGATCGTCGCGCATCCCCCCTCCTGCACGCGATCGCCCTGGATGTTCATGAAGCTCGGCCCGTACTTCAGCTGGCCGAGCATCTTCTCGGGGGGCGCGACGAAGCTCGTGCCGGCGTAGTTCGCCTCGTACCCCATCGCGCGATCCAGCTCGGTGGCGTGGCCGATCGACTCGTGGATCGTGAGCCAGAGGTGGGTCGGATGCAGCACGAGGTCGTATCGTCCCACCTCTACCGGCTTGGCCTTGAGCTTCTCGGCCGCCTCCTCGCCCCACTTTCGCGCGTTGCCGACGAGGTCCGCCGCGAGGATGTACTCCCAGCCACGCCCCGCCGGCTGCACGACGTTGCCGCGCGATTGAAAGTCGGTGAAGTCCGACGACACCGCCGTCGCGCTGAACGGCACCCAGCTCCGGATGACCGTCTGCTGAATGAAGGAACCGTCGGTGTTCGCGTAGTTGCGATCCTCGCGCACGAAGAACAGCGTGCTGTTGACGAACTTCACGTCGGCGACCTTCATCGCCTCGGTGTTCGCGTCGATCAGTAGCTGCGCCTTCTGCTCCACCGGAATGGTGAAGGGGTCGACCTTGTAGGCGCTCTTCCAGGTGGCGTTCGGATGCGACGGCGATGGCGCGAGCACGACCGGGGCCGCGCCGGGAATGCGGTTGGCCTTGGCGATCGCCGCGGCCTCGCGGGCGGCGGCAACCACACCGTCGGTCGTCAGCGTCTGGGTCGCCGCAAACCCCCACGCGCCGTTCACCAGAGCGCGGACGCCGAGCCCGATCGAATCGGTGTCGCCGACCTGGGTGATCTGCTTTTCGCGGGTACCCACGAAGTTCTGTCGATAGCGGCCGATCCGCGCGTCGGAGAAGGTCGCTCCGGCCGCCTTCGCGGCGCCAATCGCCGACATCAGCAGCTCCTTGATCGGCAGCTCCTCGAACGCCGAGATGCCGGGTGGGTATACGGGCATCGCGGTGAGCGAGCTGGCGAGTCCGGGCAACATGGTGCCGCCCACGGCGGCCATCGCAGCGGCAGAGCCGGTACGCTTGAGGAAATCACGACGCGTGGTCATCAAGGCTCCCCTCGAGAAAGTAGATCGCGCCCTACGGACGTCCACACCAAACTGATTCGAGCCGGCCGCGGGCGGAACGCCGCGGGCTTGTTTGCTTTGTGTAATGCCGGCATCGCCCCTCCCTCCCGCGCTGGCCGCATGCCCGCCCCCCGGTGCCGGCGAGTGGGCCCGTCGACCAGCGATCATGTGTGGTCACACAAATATTAACGAATAGTGATGTAACGCACGCTGGCCGTGCAACCAGCTCGCGCGAACTCTGGTACCCCCGCGGTGCGCCACACGAATCATGTAAAGAATTCCAACATTCAGGAGTGGTTGCGTCCGTTCACAAGGACTCGTAAGGTTGCGCCACCTCCTCCTGACAGGACGGACCACCAATGTTGGCTCGCGTCAGTCGTGCGCTCGCATGCGCCACCGCCACCGCGCTTGCCTGCATGGCAAGCGCTTCATCCCTCCACGCACAGGCGAATTCGGTCGCCGGTCACGTGCGCGCCGTGGGCACCAATGAACCACTCGCCGGTGCACAGATTCTCATCGTCGGCGGACAACAGCGTGCCAGCTCCGACGAGAACGGCGCGTTTCGCATCACCGGGCTGACAGGCAACTCGGTCACGCTCGACGTGCGACGCATCGGTTATCGCAACGAACGGATGACCGTTCGGGTCGGGCAGCAGGATGTCGCCGTGAACCTCAGCACCAACCCGGCCGCGCTCGACGCGATCGTCGTCACCGGCCAACCCGGCGCGGCGCAGCGCCGCGAGATCGGCAACGCGGTCGGCGTGATCAACGCGTCCGACATCGTCGCGAGCTCGCCGATTCTCAACGCCCAGGGGCTGCTCAACGGGCGCACGTCGAGCCTCGTCGTGATGCCGACGTCCGGACAGATCGGCACCGGCTCACAGATCCGCATCCGCGGCATGTCGAGCCTTTCGCTCGGCAACAGCCCGCTGTTGTTCGTCGACGGCGTCCGCGTGAACAACGATCCCGCGACCGGTCCCGTGAGCCAGGCGTTCGGCTCGTCGCCGATCTCGCGCCTCAACGACTTCAATCCCGACGACATCGAGTCGATCGAAGTGCTCAAGGGGCCCAGTGCCGCAACGCTGTACGGCACGGAGGCCGCGAACGGCGTGATCAACATCATCACGAAGAAGGGGAGCGCACGCGCCACGCGGTGGAACCTCAACATCCGGCAGGGGGCGAACTACTTCGCCGACTACCAGAGCCGCTTCCCGGTGAACTACGGGCGCGTGCGGCTCGTCAGCGACGGAACCGGCACCCCGACCGGCTCGGTCGAGGCGCTCAACTTCGACTCGCTGCTCGTCGGCAACTGCGGCGACTCGATCGCCACGCGGACCGGTCGCAAATGCGACATCTTCAAGACCGGCCGGCATCAGAACACCGAGATCTCGGTCAGTGGCGGCTCGGGGGCCCTCAACTATTACGCCAGCGGCGGCCTGCTCGACGACCGCGGCGCCGAACCGCGCAGCAGCAGGACGAACTACAGCGGGCGCCTGAACGTGAATCTGGCGCCGACGCCCAAGATCAACATCTCGACCAACGTCGGCTACGTCACAGGCCCGACGAACCTGCCGTGCGACGCCGGCTGCGGCGGCTACACCTGGACGACGCTCTCGGCGACGCCGAACAATTACAACCTTTCGAATCGGCACGGCTACCACAGCAGCCTGCCATATCAGTACGACCAGACGGTGGTGCTCTGGCAGGACGTCGCACGAACCACCGCTAGCGTCAAGCTGGAGCACAACCCGCTGCCGTGGCTCTCGCATCGGCTCACGCTCGGCGGCGACGTGACCGACGAGGGCAACAACGAGTGGGATCCTCGCGTCGACTCGCTCCAGTCGCTTGGCTACCGCGACATCTGGGAGCGGAACGTCGTGAACCGCTACCTCGACTATTCGGCCAACGCGACGTGGAACTACAAGCCGTCGATCCGTTTCACCACGTCGGCCGGCGCACAGTACTTCACGTCGAGCATTCACTCGGTCGAAGCGACGGGATCGGTGTTCCCGACGCCCGGCCTCAAGTCGGTGACGTCGACGGTGAATCGCAACCCACCCACCGAAGGCTTCAGCGACGACAAGTCGCTCGGCATCTATGGACAGGAGCAGCTCGGCTGGCGCGATCGCCTGTTCCTCGTGGCGGCGCTGCGGTCGGACGACCACAGCGCGTTCGGCGCCTCGTTCAACCGCGTCGTCTACCCGAAGTTCTCGGCGAGCTACGTGATCAGCGACGAGTCGTGGTTCCACATGCCGATCATCGGCAAGAATCTCGACGAGCTGCGGCTGCGCGCGGCGTACGGACAGTCGGGCAAGGCGCCGACGACCTATTCGTCGATCAAGACCTATAGTCCGACGGCCGGACCGGGCGATGCCGCGGCCATCACCCCGAATACCATCGGCAACCCGAATCTCGGTCCCGAGAAGAGCAAGGAGCTCGAGGCCGGGTTCGACGCGGCGGCGTGGGGCGGCCGCGCGGGCCTCGAGCTGACCTACTACAACAAGAAGACCATCGACGCGATTCTCGACGCCGTGATCTCACCGTCGTCCGGCCAGTCCGGCACGCGGCCGATCAACATCGGCGGCATCACGAACAAGGGCTGGGAAGTGACGCTGCGCGGCACGCCGCTCCGCATGCAGAACGTCTCGCTCGACCTGAGCGGACAGTTCTCCCAGAACGACAACGTCGTCACCAACATCGGCGCGGGCCAGAGCTACGTCGTCGCGGGCACGTTCACGCGGCAGCAGGTCGGCTATCCCGTGTTTTCGTGGTTCGAGAAGCGGGTCCTGTCGACGGAGATGAACCGGACGACCGGCGTGACCTCGAATCCGATGTGCTCGGACACGCTCGCGAACTCCGGCGGGAAGGAAGACACGTCGCATCCGCGCCCGTGTGCGGGCGCCGACGGACGATATGGCACGTCGGACGACGCGCCGGCGATCTACCTCGGCCGCTCGGTGCCACCCCGTGAGATGGCGTTCACCGGCAATCTCGGGCTCTGGAATCGCCTGCACATCTCGACGATGATCGACGTGAAGAACGGTGCCAAGAAGCTCGACGGCAACACGCGCGTTCGGTGCGGCATCTTCGGCCGCTGCCAGGAGAACTTCCCGGATGTGTTCGCGGCGTCGATCGATTCGATCAGAACCGTCGAATCGAACTCGAACAGCAACCTCGTCGACTTCCTCGTCACGAACTCCAACTATGCGCGCTGGCGCGAGCTGACGGTGAGCTTCGACATCCCGGATCGCTATGCGCAGAAGGCGGGAGCGAATCGGGCATCCTTCGCGGTTTCGGGGCGCAACCTGGCTCTCTGGACGAGTTATCAGGGCTTCGAGCCGGAAGCGATGTTCCTCGGCGGCTCCCGCGGCGGGAACACGGCGTGGGAGCAGACGACGCTGCCGCAGTTGAGGACCTGGATCTTCTCACTCAATCTCACGCTCTGAGGGCGCACCCACATGATGACGATGTCCAAGACAATCATGCGAGCGCTCGGCCTGGCGGCGGTGCTCGTGTCGGTGACCGCCACCGCCTGCGACTTCAACAAGGCGCTCACCGTTCAGCCGGCGAATCTCATCGACGCCGTCGCGCTCGAATCATCACCGGCGAACGCCGCGCTCTTCGTGGCCGGCGCGGGCGCCGACTTCGACTGCGCCTTTGGGTCGTACGTCCTGGTGGGCGCGCTGATCGGCGAAGAATTCGAGGATGCGCTGCAGACGGCCGACCGCTGGCCGTACGACCAGCGCACGGTCTCGGCGAATCAATCACGCTACTCGCAGAACAGTTGCACCGCGCTCGGGGTGTACACGCCGCTGCAGGCCGCCCGCGTTTCCGCGGGCAACACCCGGCGGCTGCTCGAGGGCTGGACTGACGTCGAAGTGCCCGGTCGTCAGTTGATGATCGCACGCGTATCGGCGTACGAAGCCTGGAGCCAACTGCTGATCGCCGAAGCGTTCTGCGAGACGGTCTTCTCGCAGGTGAAGGGAGAGGACGTGATCTACGGAACGAAGATCACTCGCCTCCAGGCGCTCGACTCCGCGATCGCGCGGTTCGGAAGCGCGATCACGGCGGCGCAGGCCGTCGGCGGCGCAGCGGCGGACAGCATCCGCTTCTTCTCGCTCATCGGCCGCGCGCGAGCGTATCAGGATCACGGCGACATGACGAATGCGCGCGCCGACGCGATCCTCGTCCCGGCGGCGTTCGTCTGGAACGTCACCGAGTCGAACACGAACACGCGGCGGCAGAACAAGATTTACAACGAGAACAACTCGGTCGGCACGCCGTCGTCGTCCGTCGGTGCGCGGTATCGCGAGGCCTCGTACGCGAACGATCCACGCATCAAGGCGACGAACACCGGCAAGCTGGCGAACGGGACGAACGTTCCACTCTGGCTTCAGGGGAAGTATGCCGCGGTCAACTCGCCGATTCCGGCGGCGACCGGTCTCGAGGCGCAGTTGATCGTCGCCGAGGCGGACATCGTGTCGAATCGGGCCAACACGTTGGCGATCATCGCAACGATGCGGTCCGCCGGGAATCAACCGGCGTACACCGGTACGACGGCGGCGCAGGATTCGGCGGAGGTGATCGATCAGCGGCGGCGCGCGCTGTTCCTCACCGGCACGTCGTTCGGGGACATCATTCGATACAACCTGACGGTGAGCCCGGCGGCGGGGACGGCGACGCCGTGGAACCAGCAGTACGGTCCCGACAAGGGGAGTCAGCTCTGTCTGCCGTTGCCGCAGGTGGAAATCCTCAACAATCCACTCCTACACTGAGCGGACAGGATCGGTAAGTAATCGGCTGGGTCGTGAACTCGGAGACTCTCGGTCACGGGTCTCGGGTCTGGGGGGATGGGAACGGCACACCGGCGGTTCGGACTCTCGGTCACGGGTCTCGGGTCTGGGGGAGGATGGACGGGGGAACCGTCCGCCGCCCCCGCCCGGGACCCGTGAGCCGCTTCAGACTCCGTGAGGCCCGGGCCCCAGACCGGAGACCGTTCATCTCACTCTTGCCGGAACGGAGGTCGGTTGTTTCATTTAATCCGGATTTACGGATAAATGGCCGACCAACTCGCCGACAGAGTCCTGGATCACCTGAGCGTCCTCGCCGACATGACGAGGAGCCGGATCCTGTTACTGCTTGACCGTCATGAACTTACGGTCGGCGAGCTCTGCGCTGTCGTGCAACTTCCCCAGTCCACCGTCAGCCGTCATCTCAAGACCCTGACCGACGATGGCTGGCTCGTCGCACGGGGGGATGGTACCAGCCGCTTCTATCGGATGATCGCGTCGCGGCTCGACGCCGCGACGCAGGATCTCTGGCAGCTCGTCCGGGCCCAGATGGCCACCGCGCCGAGTGCCGCGGAGGATCAGCGGCGGGCGGCGAGCGTGCTGTCGCGCCGCGCGGCGAAGGCCCGCGTCTTCTTCCAGGATTCGGCGGACTACTGGGAGAAGCTGCGCACCGACATGATCGGCCGACGCGCCGATCTACTCGCGCTGCTCGACCTCCTCGACGATCGGTGGATCGTCGGAGACCTCGGCTGCGGCGTGGGGCAGCTCACCGAAGCGCTGGCGCCCTGTGTCGCGAAAGTGATCGGCGTCGACGAGTCCGGTCCCATGCTGGCGGTCGCCGAGAAGCGTCTCGCGTCGGTCGAGAACGTGGAGCTGCGCGCGGGGACGATCGAGTCGCTCCCGATCGAGGACGATGCGCTCGACGTCGCGACGCTCTTTCTCGTCGCGCATTTCATCACCGATCCGGCGAGGGCGATGCACGAGATTCACCGCGCGCTCAAGCCCGGTGGACGATTGCTGGTCATGGACCTCGTCGCGCACGATCGCGTCGAGTACGCGGTGCAGCTCGGCCACGTCTGGCAGGGGTTCGAGGGCGGCCAGGTGCAGGAGTGGCTCGTCGCCGCGGGGCTCGTCGCGCCGCGCTATCGCATTCTTCCGGCGGATCCCGAGGCCATGGGCCCGAGTCTGTTCGTCGCGTCGGCCCGTAAGCCGGGGTGATACGCACCGTGTCGCCGGATCGTATCAGTACTTCCTGATGGTTTCACTCACTGAGGATTTGAACATGGCTGTCTCCGAGATGCTCGAGCAGGACAACGCCACCGACCGACCGCCGTTCAGGGTGGCGGACCTGTCGCTCGCCGACTTTGGCCGCAAGGAGATCCGTCTCGCCGAGCACGAGATGCCGGGGTTGATGGCGATCCGCGAGGAGTACAAGGGCAAGACGCCGCTCGCCGGCGCGAAGATCATGGGCTCGCTGCACATGACCGTGCAGACCGCGGTGCTGATCGAGACGCTCGTCGACCTCGGCGCCGACGTGCGCTGGGTGTCGTGCAACATCTTCTCGACGCAGGATCACGCGGCGGCGGCGGTTGCGGTCGGACGCGAAGGCACGGTGGACAACCCGAAGGGCGTACCGGTGTTCGCGTGGAAGGGGGAGACGCTCGAGGAGTACTGGTGGTGCACCGAGCAGGCGCTGATGTGGCCGGACGGCAGCGGTCCGAACATGCTGCTCGACGACGGCGGCGACGCGACGCTCCTCGTGCACAAGGGCGCCGAGTATGAGAAGGCTGGAAAGATTCCGGCGTTCGATCCGGCGAACGAGCCGGAGGAGTGGGGCGTGATCCTCGGCCTGCTCAACCAGGAAGCGAAGCGCAATCCGGGGCGTTGGACGAAGGTCGCCGCCGGCATCAAGGGCGTCACCGAAGAGACGACCACGGGCGTACATCGCCTTTATGAGATGATGAAGGCCGGCACGCTGCTCTTCCCGGCCATCAACGTCAACGACTCGGTGACGAAGTCGAAGTTCGACAACATCTACGGCTGCCGCCACTCGGTGATCGACGGCCTGAATCGCGCGACCGACGTGATGATCGCGGGCAAGCTGGCGGTCGTCTGCGGCTACGGCGAAGTGGGCAAGGGCTGCGCGCAGGCGCTGCGCGGCCAGGGCGCGCGGGTCGTCATCACCGAGATCGATCCGATCTGCGCGCTGCAGGCGTGCATGGAAGGCTATCAGGTCGTGACGCTCGAGGACGTCGTCTCGACAGCGGACATCTTCATCACCGCGACGGGCAACTTCAACATCATCACCGCCGCGCACATGGCGAGGATGAAGGACAAGGCGATCGTCGGAAACATCGGCCACTTCGACAACGAGATCGACATGGCCGGCCTGAAGAAGATCGACGGCATCAAGCGGATCAACATCAAGCCGCAGTACGACGAGTACGTGTTCCCGGACGGTCACTCGGTGATGATCCTCGCCGAGGGCCGCCTGATGAACCTCGGCTGCGCGACGGGACATCCGAGCTTCGTGATGTCGTCGAGCTTCACCAACCAGGTGATGGCGCAGATCGAGCTCTATGGAAACACCGGGGCGTACGAAAAGAAGGTCTACGTCCTGCCCAAGGCGCTCGACGAGAAGGTCGCGCGTCTGCACCTCGGCAAGCTCGGCGCGAGGCTTACGACGCTGACGAGTGAACAGGCGGCCTACATCGGCGTGCCGGTCGAAGGGCCGTACAAGCCGGAATTGTACCGCTACTAGAGAGCTCCAATGCAAAGCGGCGACTGCCTTCGCGGTCGCCGCCTTGCATTTGGGGTGGGAGCGACCCCTCAGCGAAGTGGTTCGGTGCCTTCGCTCAGGATCGCGAGATACTTCTCATAACTGAAGATCCTGTTGCGTCGCCGGCCGGTGACCTCGCGAACGATCTCCATGTCCGTGAGCGCCGCGAGCGTCGAGTTCACCGATGGAATGCTCACGCCGCTCAGCGAAGCCAGCGTGGATGACGACGCGAGCGGCCGCTGTCGGAGTGCATTGAAGACGCGCAGCGCCGTGCCCGCGATCCGCGGCATTCCCGCAACACGCTCCGAATCCGCCTTCGCCCGCTCGACCAGGCGATGCACGGTAGTCACCGCGCTCGACGCGCTCTCGATCACTCCCGTGGCGAAGAAGTCGAGCCACGCCTCCCAGTCCCCTTCGCGGCGGACGCTGTCGAGCAGTTCGTAGTAGCGCGCGCGATGTTGCTTGAGATACAAACTGAGATACAACAGCGGGTCGTGCAGCACCCCCTCGGCGCACAGAATGAGGGTCACCAGCAATCGTCCGACCCGGCCGTTGCCGTCGAGGAACGGGTGAATCGTCTCGAACTGGACGTGCGACAGCGCGGCCTTGATCAGCGGCGGAGTACGTTCCGGCTGGTCGTGCAACCATTTTTCGAGCGCGCCCACTGCATCGGCCAGATGTTCGGGAGGCGGTGGAACGAAGGCGGCGTTTCCGGGCCGTTGACCGCCAATCCAATTCTGGGAGCGACGAAATTCGCCAGGCTGCTTTTCGGCGCCGCGCCCCCGCGAAAGCAGCTCGCGGTGAATCTCCCGAATGAGCCGGCTGGAGAGCGGAAAGCCGTCGCGAAGTCGCGACAGCCCATGCTCCAACGCGGCGACGTAGCTCGAAACTTCAACCACGTCGTCGAGGGGGACGCCCGGTACGTCGTCCGCCTCGAAGAGCAGTAGGTCGGACAGTGACGATTGCGTGCCTTCGATTTGCGACGAAAGCACCGCCTCCTTCCGGACATACATGTAGAGAAAAAGATGAGTGTCCGGCAGGAGAGTCGTGACACTATCGAGCCTTCCGAGGGTGAGCAAGGCGTCATCGAGACGATTTCGCAGATCCGGACCGATATCCAGTCCAGGGATCGGCGGGAGGGGTGCCGGCACAAACGCTCGGACCGCCTCTCCGCCGACGGACGAGACTGTCAGATACTGTCCGGACGGCCCGCGTTTCATCGGCGTAACGGTCGAAGGTCGAAAGCTTAGAAAAGCGCCGTAATTAACGGGCGACGGTAATTAAATATAGCGCTCATGTTTAATTAACAAACCTCCGCGGGACTCGGCGCGAGACGCTGCCACCCGTAAGTTGCATCGGAACGATCACCCACGGACTCATCCGGTTCCCCGAACCATGACTCGCCGCGCAACTCGATTCGCATCGCTCCTGCTCCTTCCGCTGATCCTCGTCTCGGTGCAGACGGCCGGCGCGCAGTCCGCACCGAAGAAGGCAACGTCGTCCACCGCGACGCCCAGGACCGCCGCCGCGAGACGGGCGACGCTGCTCGATTCGTCGCTGCCGTTCTGGAAGACGCGCGCGCCCGCGACGTTCATCGCGGACATGGAAACCTCGAAGGGCAGGATCGCGATCGAGTTCACGCGGGAGTGGGCGCCGGTGGGTGTCGATCACTTCTACAACCTCGCCCGCGCCGGCTACTTCGACGACTCGCGCTTCTATCGCGTGATCCCGACCTTCGTCGCCCAGTTCGGACTCGCGGGCGATCCCGACGTCGCCAATCTCTGGGGGCGCATCACGCTCAAGGCCGATCCGGTGCGCGAGAGCAACGTTCGCGGCGCGCTCGCCTACGCGCAGTTCAAGCCGACCGATCGATCGACCAACATCTTCATCAACCTGCGCGACAACCTGAACCTGGACACACTCGGGTTCACACCGATCGGACGGGTGATCGAAGGCATGGAGGTGGCCGACAGTCTCTACGCCGGCTACCAGGACCTCCCGATCTCCGATCCGCCGCTCGGCGACCCGAAGCGGATGTACCGCGAATCGAACAAGTACCTCGATGTGAAGTACCCGAAGATGGATCGGATCATTCGCGTGACGATCCGTCCGGACTAAGGCACGCCGCTGGCGTCACTCGGCCCGGAGCGCCTGCACCGGATCGATGCGGGTTGCGCGCCGGGCAGGAATCGCGCAGGCCGCGACCATCACGATGAACAACCCTGCCGGGACGAGCACGAAGGTCGATACGTCGTGCGACGACACACCGAAGAGCAACCCTGCGATCAACCGTGCGCTCGCGAGCGCGAGCGACAGCCCGATGGCAATTCCGGAAACCGTCGCGCTCAGTCCCTGGCGGAATACCAGCGCGATGATACGCCCACGGCGTGCACCAAGTGCGGCACGAATGCCGAATTCGCGCGTGCGCGTCGCGACCGCGTACGACATCACCGCATAGACGCCGAGTCCGGCGAGCGTGAGCGCGAGCGCGGCGAATGTCGCAAAGAGCTCCAATGCGAGCTGCTGCGGAGCGAGAAAGCCTCGGGTCAGGTCACGCATCGTGCGCAAATAGCCCATCGACCCGCTGGGATTGATGTCTCGGGACGCCTGGCGAAGGGCGGGAACCACGGTCGCGGGATCGGCCGTGGTGCGAACCACGAATTGCGCCCGAGCCCAGTTGGTTGCCTGCCAGTCGGAAACGTATGCCGCAGGAGAAGGATCCCGCGTCGGACGCGAACGATAGTCCTCGACGACACCGACGACCTCGTGGAGTTGCCCACCGCGATTTCCGCCGAGATCTACGACGACACGCCTGCCGATAGGATCGGCGTCGCCGAAGAGACGTCGCGTAACGCTCTCGCTCAGGACGATCACGAGCGGCGCGCCGACCCGATCCGTCTCAACGATCGCACGGCCGCGAAGCAGTCGTGTGCCAATCGCCGAGAAGTAGCCGTCGCTGGCCGTTACCAGGGCGACGGGTGCGGGCTCGACGGCGCTGTTGTTCGAGGGATCACTCAGCTTCGCACCGTTCGGTCCATTCCACGGTCCGATCGACGTCACGCCGACGGCCGCCACTCCGGGAATCGCTCGCATGCGAGATATCGCCGCGGAGAAGAACGAGGCGCGCGATGCGGTATCCGGAAATGAAGCGACGGGCGCATCGAGCGAAAAGACGAGAACGTTACGCTCCGCGCTGTAGCCGAGCGGCGTGTTCAGCAGCCCGCTGAAGGAGCGGAGCAGGAGCCCGGCTCCGACCATCAGCACGACCGCAAGCGCAATCTGCGACGAGACCAGCAGCTGGCGGAGACGAACACGGCCGCTTCCAGAGGATGCGCCGCGCGCCGCATCGCCCATTGCCTCCTTCACATCCACGCGCGTGGCGCTGAAAGCGGGAAGCACACCGAAGGCGAGGCCGCAGAGGAGCGAGACGATCAACGCCGTCATCATCAGCCGGAAATCGACCTGAATGTCCCCGAGCTTCGGTAAGACGGCATTCGCCACGCGCGCCAGCGGCGGGTTCAAGGCGAGGGCCATCGACACCCCCATCAATCCGCCGAGCACTCCGTAGAGCGCGCTCTCGGTGAGGAGCTGGCGAATGAGACGGCCTCGCGCCGCGCCGAGGGCGATGCGCACGGCCATCTCGCGGCGGCGCGAGGTCGCGCGGGCGAGAAAGAGGCCGGCGACGTTCGTGCAGGCAATCACGAGGAGCAACACCGCAGCCGACATCACGCTCAAGAGTCCTGGGCGCACATCGCCGACCATCGCGTCCCGCAATGATTCGATTCGCGGCGCCGGCGTGGTTGGGCGAACGAGTCCCTCGGCGCGCCAGCGCGCCGCGATGGTCGCGGCCTGAGACGTGGCGCGCTCGATGGACGTGCCGGAACGAAGGCGCGCGATTCCGCGAAAGCCGCGATACCTGACACGCGACGGCTCGAGAAAGCGCGCGACGTCGATCACGTTCCACAGATCGGCGGCAAAGCCGGGCGACACGAAATCGCGCGGCATGATGCCGACGATCGTGCGCAGTTCGCCCGTGAACGACACTGTACGGCCGACGATCGCCGGATCGCCGCCGAACACACGTTGCCAGGCGTCGTAGCTGAGGATCGACGCCGCTGGAGCATCGGCTGCGACGTCGGCAGCGCCGAAGGTACGCCCCGCCAATGGTGATGCGCCCAGTACCGCGAAGAAGTTCGGCGTGACGCTCGCCATGGGGATCGGCGTTGGTCCGTCTGCTGTCTGGTACGTCGTGCCCCCGATCATGCCAAAGGCGGCGAAGCCGTCAAAGGCCGGGGCGATCGCGAGGTCGCGCAGCTCGGGCGCCGTCAGAAATTCGGATCCGCCCGTCGGCGGCACTCCCGCATATACGCGCACGAGCGTGCTCGCGTCACGATAGGGTAGGCGGTCGATGAGTATTCTGCGGACGATCGAATAGATGGACGCGTTTGCGCCAATGCCGACGGCGAGCGTCAGCAGCACGACCACGACGAATCCTGGCATGCGCCGCATGGTGCGCAGAGCGAGTCCGACGTCGGCGCTCAGCTCGTCGATCCACTGCGATACTCGGCCGCGTCGTTCCGTGTGTGCATCAGTCGCGGCACAATATCGACGCGTCGCGGCGATATCGCCGAACTCGCGCAAAGCCTGTTCCCGCGCCAGAGTCTCGGGCAATCCCTTCGCCATAAGCTCGCGCGTTCGCATGTCAATGTCGAAGTGGAGCTCCTCGTCGATCTCGGCGTCTATTCGCGCGCGCGATCGAGGCAGGTCGACGTACCGCCGGCGTCCGTCATTCATGGCAGGCCTCGCTCACTTGGCGTCGAGAACGCGCAACAACGCGCCGACGTACTCGCGCATGTCGCCGGACCGCGCCTCGAGATATTTCTTGCCGGCGGCGGTCAGGTCGTAAAAGCGCGCACGACGGTTGGCTTCGGACACACCCCACCACGCGCGCACAAGCTTCCGCTTCTCAAGACGATGCAGCGCCTGATAGAGCGCCGCGCCCTCGATCGTGATTGTCCCACCAGTCCGGTCGCTGACGTGCCCTTTGATGCCGTAGCCGTGCATCGGCCCCCAGGCCAGCGTTCGGAGAATCAGCACATCGACGGTCCCCGGAACGAGCTCGGACGAGCCACGTGCCATGGTCTCTCCAGTTACATGATTACCTATAACCTTGTGACTGGAGTGGACAAAAGTCAAATCCTTTGTCCTGGGGTGGCGGGACGGACAGTGGCGACGAACGCAGGTGCGCGGCGGCACCCAGGGTCTTCGCGGTCGTCCTTCTTGCGGCCGCAGTCGGCGCGCGGCTGCCCCCCCTCCCCCTCAGCGCGCCCTGGTTACCCGCAGAATCGGCAGTAAGCTGTTGTAATCATCAGTCCAGACGCGAAGCCCCTGCGGAATCTCGATCTCCTTCCGATCCTCCGAGAGCTCGAGCGCCGAGATGACGGCCGCATTGTCGGTGACGAGGACCCATTCGGAGCTGAATACCGCTCGCGACAGATCCTCGCTCGAGTCGATGTCGATCGCCGTGAGGTTCGCGTCGTCGGCCAGTTGCTTCACGACCGCGGCGAGTCGCAGGTAGCGGTTCGACACGTGGAACGCGATCACACCGCC